>Ga0082212_10002223_pt1 | contig 28464 bp, 19 predicted proteins | sample TergutNt197P3_FD_71548 | JGI IMG/M metagenome (GOLD analysis project Ga0082212, IMG submission 71548) | Neocapritermes taracua P3 segment gut microbial communities from Petit-Saut dam, French Guiana - Nt197 P3 | ecosystem: Host-associated > Arthropoda: Insects > Digestive system > Gut ...
TATATGCATGGAGTACGGCTGTTTATGTCAACATAATAGTTAGGGAAGTCAATTTCGGGATTTCTTTCATCAGTAAGAACGCTGATTTTTCAGTTTTCACTACAAAAACATATTTTGAGGTTTATTACCCTTATGTTTTATATCTGTTTTGCTGTTTGCCGTTAGTGCTGTTTTTGCTGTTTTACTTTTTCTGTGTTGTCAGATCAAAGCTTACCAGTGTAAGGCACTGCATTATTGCGCTGGTGTGGTGTTTATCAGGCGTCATCATGTTATCGATTCCACAACAGCTAACCATAAATATCTTTTTCAGCACGCCAGCCTTCCCAAGTTCTGGAGGAATTGCTATTATACAGTTCGAAAGAATTTTACCTTCGCTTACACATTTCTTCTATGCCACAATGCTGATGTTGTTCTTTTTGATATTTCTGAACATAAAGCACGCTTTTGAGCAATACCAAAAACGTCAGGGCACAACAACACTAGGCAGCACCACGGCCTTTCCCACGCAATCCGTAGAAAACCTACCGACTTCACCAAGCTAGGTGGTAAGCATAAAATTATCCGCCAAATGCCACTAGCGTTTTTTGCGACGTTTCGCTATAATAGTCCGACTTCTTATCAACCTCAGGAGGAAAGCGTTCATGCAAAAAGACCTTAAGGCAATCGTTTGGTTTGAAGAGGTGGGACGTGATGATATCCCACTGGTTGGAGGGAAAGGTGCCAACCTAGGCGAAATGTCCCAAGCCAAAATCCCTGTACCCCCCGGTTTTATAGTTACGGCAGAGGCATACTATGACTTTATCCAAGCCAACGGCCTGACCGACAAAATCGTCACCGCACTCCAAGGGCTCGATACCAACGACAGCAAAAAATTGCAGCAGGCATCGGCTCAAATTAAACAGGACATTATGAGTGCCCCCATGCCGGCAAACACAACCAAGGCCATTGAGGAGGCCTACACCAAGATGAATGAGGGACTGGTTGCAGTTCGCTCGTCAGCTACGGCCGAGGATCTTCCGGAGGCTTCTTTCGCAGGGCAACAGAGTACTTACCTCAACATTGAAGGCAAAGAGAATGTTTTAAATGCCGTGCAGAAATGCTGGGCCTCGCTGTTTGAATCGCGCGCCATCTACTATCGCGACCAGCAAAAATATGACCATCTGAAAGTCGGAATTGCCGTGCCTGTACAACGCATGGTAGCCTCAGAGGCCTCGGGTGTTATGTTTACCGTTGAGCCGCTTACAAGCGATACCAACAAAATAGTAATTGAGGCTATTTACGGTCTTGGTGAAGGCATCGTATCCGGTGAGGTTACACCTGACCTTTTCATCATAGACAAAGAGAACATGAGCATCCTGTCACGCAAAATCAGCGAACAGGGTAAAAAGCTCGTACGTAACACGGCAGAAGGCGCGGATCAGCCCAATGTATGGGTCGCCGTATCCAATGCCCGTGAAAAACAGAAAATCAGCGACACTGAGGTTCTCAAGCTAGCTGAGCTGGCAAAAATGCTCGAAAATCACTACGGCAAACCGCAGGACATTGAGTGGGCGGCCGAAGGCGGAGAAATATATATTGTACAGACCCGCCCGGTCACGACCATCAAGGATGCTTTCGAGGTTGAGCCGGAAATTGATGCTCCATTTCTGCTGGCAGGAGACGCCGCATCACCCGGCCTTGCCACCGGACCGGTAAAAGTTCTGCTCGATCCGGCTAATATCGATCAGGTAAAAGACGGAGATATTCTGGTGGCTGAGATGACCACACCGGACTTTGTCCCTGCGATGAAGCGCGCTGTGGCCATCGTCACTGACCGCGGCGGACGCACTTCGCACGCCGCTATTGTCAGCCGTGAGTTAGGCACTCCATGCGTTGTGGGCACCGGTGAGGCCACCAAGGTGCTTTGCGACGGACAACTCGTCACTGTAGACGGCTCACACGGCAAGGTATACTCCGGAAAGGTATCCCGCAACGTACAGGGTCCCGATGTGACCTCCATCGTAAAAGAAATTATCAAGACACGCACCCGTGTCTATGTTAACTTGGCCCAACCGGAACTTGCCGATAAGATCGCCGCACGCAACGTTGACGGCGTTGGTCTGTTGCGTGCCGAGTTTATCGTCAGCCAAATCGGTATGCATCCTTTATACATGATCAAGAATAACCGTCAGGAAGAGTATATCCAAAAGATATATGAAGGCATTTTACCATTTGCCAAAGCCTTCCACCCGCGCCCGGTTGTTTACCGCACCACTGATTTCAAGACCAATGAGTACAGGGAATTGCAGGGCGGGGCTGAGTTTGAGTTGCCGGAAGAGAATCCCATGATCGGCTATCGCGGCGCCTCACGTTACATCACGGATACTGAGAGCTTCCGCATGGAAATTGAGGCTATTAAACGCGTGCGCACAGAGTACAATAACCTGCATGTCATGATTCCTTTCGTACGCACAGTGGAAGAGTTGGCAAAAACCAAGGCTCTCATGGAAGAGTTCGGGCTCAAGCGTTCCGATGACTTCAAGCTGTGGATGATGACAGAAATTCCGGCCAATATTTTCATCATGGAAAAGTTTTTGGCTGTGGGAATCGATGGTATTTCCATCGGCTCAAACGACCTCACGCAGCTCACGCTCGGTGTTGACCGCGACAGTTCCAAGCTTGCCACCACTTTCGATGAGCGCAACGATGCCGTTCTGGTGGCTTTGGAACGCGCAATCACCGTGGCTAAGAGCATGGGGGTGACCTCTTCCATCTGCGGTCAGGCACCCTCTGTTTATCCCGAGCTTACTGAAAAACTGGTGTCTTGGGGCATTACCTCTGTTTCCGTCAGCCCCGATATGATTGGTGCCACACGCGCTATCATAGCCCGGGCTGAAGCCAAGCTTAAAATTCAATAACGCTCATTTAATGCCCCTTTGTGCCGAGTTGCACAAAGGGGCATTATTTCGCGTGTTTATTACCCTAGGACGATAGCTTGCCCCCAAAGCAGATGCTATAATCAAACATATTAAAGCCGACATGCATTATCAAGACGTCACAATGATACAGGAACTACATATCAGACAGCGCAGCGAAGTCAAGGAGGGCACACTCTCTCCATATGCTGCACGCAGCAATGCCACCAAAGGCAGGGAGAGGAACGAGGAGCCGGACCCTGTGCGCACTGAGTTTCAGCGTGACCGCGATCGCATCCTGCACACCAACGCCTTCAGGAGACTAAAGCACAAAACGCAGGTGTTTATCGCACCTCCCGGAGACCATTACACCACACGCCTGACGCATACGCTTGAGGTATCGCAAATCGCCCGCACCATAACACGCGCCCTCAATCTAAATGAGGACCTCGCTGAGGCTATTAGCTTGGGACACGACCTGGGGCATACACCTTTCGGACACATCGGCGAAGATGTCCTAAACGACCTTTATCCCGACGGGTTCCGCCATAATGAGCAAAGCCTGCGCGTGGTAAGCGGACTGGAAAAAAACGGGCGAGGACTAAACCTGACATGGGAGGTGCGCGACGGCATACTACACCACTCTAAAAGTGAGAAATGCATGTTTGGCAGCGAGTGGGAGCAGGGCAGCACCTATGAGGCAGAGGTGGTTAAAATATCCGACGCTATCGCCTACATCAACCATGACATCAGCGATGCCTTTCGCGCCGGGATGCTGTCACAAAACGACCTGCCGTCAGACATATCGGGTATATTGGGCAGTTCACACGCGCAGCGCATCAACACTATGGTATGCGATATCATTCAAGCGTCTTGGGCTGTGGCAGAAAGCAATGAGGCGCAAAACAAACCCGTCATATGCATGAGTGCAAGCATCGGGGCAGCAACTGAACAGTTACGCCAGTTTATGTTCCAAAATGTGTATAATGTACAATCCCAAAACGCAGATGCCCGTCACGCCAGAAAGGTAGTACGTGGTCTCTTTGAGTATTTAACGCAACACGAGGAATGTCTACCGGCAGAGTATCAAACCGGTGGTGAGAAAATCAGCCGGCGTGTGGCTGATTTCATTGCCGGAATGACAGACCAGTACGCTCTCGACCTAGCCGCAAAACTAGGTGTTGCGTAGCTCTTTTGCGGGCGATGCTTGATCACTCAGCAGGCAATAAGTCATGGATGCAGTTGAAGAGATAAAACAAAAAACAGACATCGTGGAAATTATCGGACAGTACACTCCGCTTAGCAGGGCCGGTAAAACCTTCCGCGGGCTGTGCCCTTTCCATCCGGAAAAGCACGGCTCTTTCTTCGTTTATCCCGACCAGCAGCGATGGCACTGTTTCGGTGCATGCGCTGCAGGCGGTGACGTCTTTTCTTTCATTATGAAAAAAGACAATATCAGCTTCGGCGAAGCCCTCAAAACGCTGGCTGAAAAAAGCGGCGTGGAACTTCCGCAAAATACGGGGCAGGAAAAAGTACGTGAAAAGCACGAACGGCTTTACCAAGCCAACCAAATGGCAGCTGAGTATTACCATCAGTTGCTGCTCGGCTCACCTGAGGCGCAAAAGGTACGGGACTATTTGTCAAAGCGGGGACTAAACGCCGCATCGGTTGAGAATTTCAAGTTAGGCTACAGCCCCAACGCTTGGGACAATCTGCAAAAGCATCTTCTGGAACGCGGGTTTAGCATTGAGGAATTACTTGAGGCCGGGCTTGCAATTGAAAATGAAAACAAAAAGCACCTCGATCGCTTCCGCAACCGCCTAATGTTCCCCATAACAAACGTGCGCGGACGTTTCATCGGTTTCGGCGGACGGGCACTTGATGATAATGCACAACCCAAATACCTCAATTCTCCGCAGACACCCCTTTTTGATAAAAGTTCCAATCTTTATGGTTTACATCTGGCAAAAGACGCCTTGATAAGAGAAGAACAGGCAGTCATCGTTGAGGGCTACATGGACGCTATTTTGCCGCACCAGTACGGCTATAAGAACGTAATAGCCTCCATGGGAACCGCCATCGGCGAAAACCATGTGGCCATACTCAAAAAGCTGACTAAAAATCTGATTTTGGCGCTTGATCCGGACAGCGCGGGTGAGGCGGCAACCATGCGTTCAATATGGCTCGAAAACGCCCTTGGAGCCGAAATGCGTGTAGCGCTCCTGCCAAAAGATAAAGACCCCGATGAAATAGTCATACAGGATCCATCCGTCTGGGGGCAGTTGATTGCAGCGGCGGTCCCGGCTCTCGATTTTGTATTTGAAAAAAGTTTGGCCGGAATGGATTTGAAAACTGCACGCGGTAAGAGCGAGGCTGTTGCCAAGCTCATGCCGAGCATCAGCCAAATAAGTGATCCCGTACGCCAGGCATTTTATCTGAATAAACTGGCTGAGACAGTTAGGCAAAGCCCCAAAAAGCTTGAGTTGCTGCTGCTAAAAGACCGTAGCGCCCAAAAGGTGAAGTCTATTAGTACCAGTTCGCACAGAACAGTTTCCAACCCGCTGGAGGAGTATTGCCTGGCAATCATACTGCAATATCCCGAGCAGAAAGAGCACAGCAAAAAACTCCTGGCAGAGTATTTTGACAGCTCTGAAAACCGCGAGATTTACAATGCTATACTAAGCACAGACGATGCTTCGCAAATAAAACCTTCTTTGGACAGCGCCCTGTGGGAGCATTATGAGCTTTTGCTTAATCAAAAGCTGCTACCCCACAGATTGGATATGAAACTGGCAGAGACGGTATTGCGTATGCGGGAGGAGTATATCAAGAGACTGGCTCACAACCGTGCCGATACACTGGCTGTAGGGGAGAGCACGCAACTGCGGGAATTGTTTGTTCAAAAAGAACACCTGCGCGAACAAAAGAGGAGACAAAAGTGAGTTCCAAGAAAAAAGCCGAAAAAATTATTGAGGTTGAGGAAATAGAAGAGAAAGAAGAGGAAGTGGAGGAGGAACTTGAAGAAGAGCCTCTGAAAGAGGATATTGACGAAGAACTGCCGACCAAAGAAGCCTTAGAAGAGGTCGATGTGCCGGCACCGGATATCACGGCATCGTTTGAGCAGTTTGAAGAGACTGGCGTAGTCGATGACCCTGTGAGAATGTACCTGCATGAAATCGGACGCGTACCTCTGCTGACTGCCGACGACGAGAAAAACCTTGCTCAGAAAATGGAAAAAGGCAAGCGGGTTGATGAAATCCGCACGTATCTGCGCAATAAGCTGGGGCATGATCCGTCCACCACTGAAATCATGCAGACCATGCTCAAAGAAATCGGTCAGGCAGCCCAGCTGTTGCACGCCTTACAGCAAGAGTTGTCCATACGCCACACGACAGGGTTCAAGGAAGCCGTTTTCGACCCGCAAATACGTCAGGCCATTGATAACGAAATCAATCCGAATTTGACAGCCGCTCTGGCACAAACGCTGGATCGGCCAATAGCCGACATTGAGCAAATAATTATTAACCTGGCGCTTAATTCAAGCCTTTTGCCGCACGAGGTTATTGAGCAAATAGACCAGGAAGAAGTGCTGGACGGCGTGGAAAAGCTCGCTGATGACGAAGGGTTCATCGCAGCTATCCAGGTATATGAAAAGAAGTTTACAAGTTATCTCAGCAGCATGTGCGCCGAGGCTAACAGGGCTCAAAACCACCTCATAGAGGCCAACCTGCGTCTGGTGGTAAGCGTTGCTAAAAAACATATAGGGCGCGGCATGCCGCTGCTTGATCTGCTGCAAGAGGGTAATATCGGTCTGATACGCGCCGTAGAAAAATTCGACTACCATCGCGGTTTCAAGTTTTCCACATACGCCACCTGGTGGATACGCCAGGCCATAACCCGCGCCATTGCCGATCAGGCGCGCACCATACGTATCCCGGTACATATGGTGGAAACGATCAACAAGCTGCTTTCTGTCAGCCGTCAACTGTCACAGGAGTATGGACGAGAGCCGACACCCAAGGAAATCGGTGACATGCTTGAGATGACGCCTGACCGCGTACGCGAAATTATTAAGGTATCTCAATTGCCTATTTCACTCGAATCCCCTATCGGAGAGGAAGAAGACAGCCATCTGGGCGACTTCATTGAGGATCAGAATGCCTTAGCGCCACCGGATGCAGCCTCGCGTCAGTTGCTCAAAGAGCAGATTGACAGCGTATTATCCAGCCTTACGTCACGCGAACGCCGCGTATTGCAGCTGCGTTTCGGGCTGGAAGACGGGCGCAGTCGCACACTGGAAGAGGTGGGCAAAGAGTTTAACGTTACACGCGAGCGTATTCGCCAGATAGAGGCCAAGGCACTGCGCAAACTGCGGCATCCTACCCGCAGCCGCAAACTGAAAGATTATCTGGAATAAAACATGATTCCGCTCACGCTGAGAGTACGTAATTTTCTGCCGTATAAGGGAGAGGTTCCACCGCTAAGTTTCGCCTCTATCCATACAGCCTGCATTTCAGGCGATAACGGCGCTGGTAAGTCCTCTGTTATAGACGCCATAACATGGGCTCTGTGGGGCAAGTCGCGCGCTAAAAGCGACGACGACCTCATATACCAGAGCGAAAATGAAACCGAGGTGGAATTCGATTTCTGCACTGAGGGGCAGCTATATCGCATTGTTCGCCGTCATGCACGACCCAAAGGCAGAAGAACGTCCGGACAAAGCAGCTTGGATCTTTTCGTCCACAAAGACGATGACTTCCTTCCTTTGACGGCTGAGCGTATGCGCCAAACCGAGGACAAAATCAAATCCATCCTGCACATGGATTACGACATTTTCATCAACAGCGCCTACCTGCGCCAGGGACATGCCGACGAGTTTACGCGCCAGGATCCGGCAAAACGCAAAGAGGTGCTGGCAAACATACTCGGGCTGGAAATCTATGATGGTTACGAGGAACGCGCCAAGGAAAAATGTAAGGAAGCACAGCAAAAAAAAATAAATATTAGCGCAAGCATAAGCGAAACAGAGGAAAAGCTGGCACAACAACCCGCACTGGAGGCAGATCTTGCGCAGGCAGCAGAACAACATACGGCCATATCCACCGGCATGAGCACCACAGAAGGCAGATTGAAACAACTGCGACAGGAAGATGTTCTTCACAGCGCTGTGAAAGCACGCTTGGAACAGTTAGACACAACCATCAAGCGCAACCACGAAGAGTTAAAGCGCAAAACGGCTCAATACAAGGACACTCAGCAGCATATCGGGGAGCATGAAGCGCTGCTGGCACACCGCTCAGACATAGAGGCCGCCTACCAGCAGCTGCAGGAAACTCGCGAACAATACGAAAAAATGAACCTGCAGCTGCAACAAATCGTCCGTTTACGCGAAGAATGCAAGCCTTACGAAGAGTTCTGCAGCAAACATGAAAACCAACTTATTTCAGAGCGCGATATCATTCAAAGCAGTTTCAGCCAACTGAAGATGAAAGCAGAGCAATTGGCCGCACTTAATGCCGAACAACAGGAACTACACCAGAAAAAACAGGTATTATTGCAGGCAGAAAAAGAGTTTGAAAGAAGCAGGAAATCCTTGAATGAGCTCGAGACGGCACATTCACGCATAGAAGACGCCAATAAGCGCCTGAGCCAGGATATCGTCGAAATTGAAGAAAAACAGCTAATGCTGACCGGAACAAAGCAGGAGACCACCTGTCCCCTGTGCGAGTCTGATCTGAGCGGCGGACAGCTTGAGTTGGTGCAAAAGAAATACTCTTCCGACAAAGCCGCCAAGTTGAATGAAATTAGTGAAAACAATAAAGCCGCCGCCGGGTTAGGCGCGCAACTGAAATCCGATAAGGACGCCTTGCGCCGGCAGGAGGAAAATTTTAAAAGCGATACAGACGCACTTACCCGTCAGGAAGAGCGTCTGGCGCAAGCCTTGAATGAGTCAGACGCAGCAGCCAGGAAAATAGAGCTTGTTACGGCTCAGCTTGAGGAAGTAACACGAAAACTGTCGACGCACGATTACGCCCACACTGAACGTGAGGCATTATCGCGCATTAAATCTGAAATAGGCGTCATTGCTTACAATGAAAAACGCCATGGTGAACTGCTGCAGGAAAAGCAGCGCCTGCAAGGCAGCGAAAAACAAAAACGCGAGCTGGATGATGCCTCTATTCTCCTGCAAAAAGAGCAGGAAAGTGCCTCCGGTCTAACCGAAGAGATTAACACCATTCAGGCGCAACTTTTACAAGACGGGCAAACACACCTACAACTTTCGCAACAGCTGGAGAAGTGGGGCGAATTACAACAAGAACTGCAGCAGACAGAAAACTCATTGCAACAACAGACAAAAGAGCAGCAAACGGCGCTTAAGAAAATGACCGTTCTCAAGGAAAAACTCACACAGCTAAGCGAGATGGAGACACAATCAGCTGAAAAACGTGGTGAGATGGCCCTCGCGGCAGAAAGCGAGTCGCTTTACAAGCAGTTGTCACAGGCATTCGGTAAAAAAGGAATTCAGGCGATGCTGATTGAAACAGCTCTGCCTGAAATTGAGGCCGAAGCGAACCACCTGCTCAGTCGCATGACAGACGGGCGCATGACACTCACATTTGAAACGCAGCAAGCCACAAAAATAGGGACTCTCTCCGAAACATTGGATATCAAAATCGCCGATGAGTTGGGCACACGTAACTACGAAATGTTCAGCGGAGGGGAGGGATTCCGCATCGACTTTGCCGTGCGCATTGCACTTTCAAAGCTGCTGGCACGACGTGCCGGAGCACCTATGCCAACACTTATAATTGATGAAGGTTTCGGCACGCAGGATACCGATGGCATTGAAAAGCTGAAAGAGTCCATTAATTCCATTCAGGACGATTTTCAAAAGATACTGGTCATCACTCACATTGATGAGCTAAAAGACGCCTTCCCTGTACGCATCAATGTGGTTAAAGCCACTGAGGGCTCAAGAATTGAAATTTCTTGACGCAAACATAATTTCCTAAAAAGGGTATAATACAACCTTACATATGCCGATACTTTCTCAAACCCTCTCTTATACAAATAATCTGGTACATGGTTGTAAGGTTGCCCTGAGTAACGCTACGCCACGCATTCAGCTGTTTTTTGTTGCAAACTGCATCAAACTAATCGCTTTCATATTCACCGGACTGGCTGGTTTTTTCAGCTTTCATCCTTTGGTCTTGGGCACAAGCATTAGTCTTTTTCTATGGCTTGTTTTAATGCTTGCCGTAGCCCTGCCGCAGGCAAGCATGCTGCTCGCAGCCTACCAGCATTGGCTGAAGCCGGCATATAAGGCATCTTTGGCTATTCTGGCTGTCGCCATATGCATCAGCGTGTTAACCATATCTACTGTCATGGTATGGAATGTTGTCAGACCTGCGCCACTACCGTCTATAGCCAGCGGGCTGGTTGACACTATGAGCAACTCATACGACTCTACCAGTTTTTCAATACAGGCCACAGAAAACCTTCTCTCAGGGAAAAACCCCTACGCACATGCAAACATTGTCACAGCCCTTGATGCTTCACCGGATGCATATACAAGACTTACTCCACTGCGTACAGGCGCCTTTGCCGACTCGTTCCCATATCCAACACCGGATGAGCTTAAAAGCATTTGGGACGTGGCCATCAACAACCCTGACGTGCTCCCACAGGAGATAGAAACAAAATTCAACTACCCAGCCGGCTCTTTTCTCCTGCTTGCACCATTCATGGCAGTCGGGATAAGCGACATACGCATCATACTCATAATTCTCTTGTTGCCAGCGGTAATTTACGCCGCCAAAAGAATCGCACCGCGCAAGCGTTGGTATTTTGTGCTGGGGACATTACTGTCGTGTGAGCTTTTGATGCTCATTTTGTCCGCCGATACCAAACTCCTTTGCATACCTTTTATCCTGGCAGGATGGTTCACGGCATCCCGCAGGCCGTATCTGTCGGCAATTTTTATAGGTATCGCCGTGGCAACCAAGCAAACCGCTTGGTTTTTGCTGCCTTTTTATCTCATCCTTATATGGAAAACAATAAATTTGCGCCTCGCCATACGTGGCGGCATTATCGTTGGAGCAGTATTCTTCGTCACCAATGCGCCATTCATCATAGCCGACTATCACCTGTGGCTGTCGTCCGTTTTCGCGCCAATGGTGGACCCTATGTTTCCTTTGGGGGATGGGCTGGTTACGCTGGTATTAACAGGTATAATCCCACTGGATTCTCCCATTTTATTCACTGTCATGGAAGTGGCTACTTTTGTATTATGCATACTATGGTATATGCGACATGCCCGCCGCTATCCTCACACCGGGCTCATCTTATCTCTTGTACCAATCTTCTTTGCATGGCGCAGCATAATGAGTTATTTCTGTTGCATTGACACCGTATTGCTCGCATCCATTTTAACTAAGGAAGAGACGTGTCACGAGCCTAACCAAGTGCCTGCTTAATGTAATAGCCTGTCGCCGACATTTCCTGACAGGCAACCTCTTCCGGAGTCCCCTCAGCCACCACCTGCCCACCACTTTCGCCTGCACCCGGACCCAAGTCAACTATCCAGTCGGCATTTTTAATAACGTCCAAATGATGCTCAATAATCACCACTGAGTTGCCGCCATCCACAAGGCGCTGCAACACACGCATTAGCGCCGCGACGTCCTCAAATGCCAGCCCCGTTGTCGGCTCATCCAGAATATACAGCGTTCGGCCGGTGGCGCGCCGCGACAGTTCCGTGGCAAGCTTGATGCGCTGAGCCTCACCGCCCGAGAGATGCGGTGCCGGTTGTCCCAAACGAATATAGCCCAACCCGACGGCATATAGTGTTTCAAGCTTGTTTTTGACTTTCGGAAAATGCTCAAAGAAACATAAAGCCTCTTCCACAGTCATATTCAACACATCGGCAATGCTTTTGTCCTTGAACTTGATTTCCAGAACTTCACGGTTATAGCGCGCGCCGTGGCATATATCGCATGCCACAGTGACATCCGGCAAAAACTGCATTTCAATTTGAATAAAACCTTCGCCGTGGCAGGCCTCACAGCGCCCGCCCTTAACATTGAAAGAAAATCTTCCCGCTGCATAGCCGCGCCGGCGGGATTCGGGTGATGTGGCAAACAACTCACGTATATGGGTAAACAGACCGGTATATGTGGCCGGGTTCGAACGCGGTGTGCGCCCGATAGGAGACTGATCAATATTGATAACCTTATCAATGTTCTCAATACCCAGCACTGCATCTGCCTCGCCTGGTTTTTCACGTGTTTTATATAGTACCTGCGCCAGTTTGCCATAAAGCACCTCATTAACCAGTGTGCTCTTGCCGGAGCCCGAAACACCGGTGACAACCACCAGTCTGCCCAGCGGTATATGCACGTCAATACCCTTGAGATTGTTCTGGCGCGCCCCCTTTATTACAATCTCCGCGCCGTTACCCTCCCGCCGCTGTGGCGGAACAGGGATTTGCTTACGTCCGGAAAGATATTGCCCTGTAAGTGACGCCTCCGAATGCAGAATATCATCCAAGGTCCCTGCCGCAACCACCTCCCCTCCATGCTCTCCAGCCCCCGGCCCCATATCAATAATGTAGTCCGCTGCACGCATGATGGCTTCATCATGTTCAACCACCACCAAACTGTTGCCCAAATCACGCAAATGTTTGAATGTCTCCACCAGGCGATAGTTGTCAGCCGGATGCAAGCCGATGGTGGGCTCATCACAAATATACATCACGCCCATCAGCCCGCTACCGATTTGTGTCGCCAAACGGATGCGTTGTCCCTCACCGCCTGAAAGTGTTCCCGCAGAACGCTCAAGCGTAAGATAGTCCAGCCCTACATTCACCAAAAAACGCAGCCGTGACGAAATTTCCTTGAGAATTTCACGGGCAATCGTGCTCTCCTTATTGCTAAGGACAGTCTGCTCAGCGCCAAGGGCTGAGACCCATTCCATCGACTTACTCACAGACATACCGGCAGCCTGCACGATATTTACGCCGCCTATGGCCACCGCAAGCGCCTCAGGTTTAAGACGCCTGCCGCCGCATACCTGACACGGCAGTGTCACCATATACTGCTCAAGTGCCATACGCGACAACTCAGACTCGGTTTCACGATGCAGGCGTTCAAGACGCGGAATGACGCCCTCAAAGCCGTCATGATAGGGGCGCAACCTGCCAAAGTGATTACGATAAGTACGCGCCTCTCCGCCCTCTCCGAAGAGCACCAACTGCATAAAATCCTCTTTGAGATTTTTAACCGGTGTGTTTAGCGAAAAATGATGCCGCTGCGCCAGACTCTCCAGTTGCGAGAAATACCACGTCTGCCACTGGTACGGATGAATAGCCCCCTCCGACAGGGAAAGCTCCTTGTTTGGAATTACAAGTTCCGGGTCAAACTCCATTTTCACACCTAAACCGGTGCAGGCAGGACAAGCACCATGCGGACTATTGAAGCTAAATGTGCGGGGTTCCACCTCACCTATACTGATGCCGCAATCAGGACAGGCAAACTGCTCGGAGAAGAGGATTTCCTCTCCTTCCACGATGGAAATTAACACTACCCCTTTGCCTTGTTTGAGTGCCGTTTCCACCGAATCGGCAATGCGGGGCAAGTTCCCCTCCTGCCCGATGACCAATCGATCAATGACAACCTCCAAGGTGTGCTTTTTTTTCTTGTCCAGCTCAATATCACTATCAAGCTCCATGGTCGTGCCGTCAACGCGCACGCGGGCATAACCGCTGCGGCGCAGTTCCTCAAAGACCTCTTTGTACTCGCCTTTACGGTCTTTTACAATTGGCGCAAGCACAAGTATGCGCGAGCCGGCAGGCAACGCCTGCACCGCATCCACAATTTGTTGTACCGTTTGCATGGAAATCTCACGCCCACACTGCGGGCAATGCGGATGCCCTACGCGCGCAAAAAGCAGGCGCAGATAATCATAAATTTCAGTGATGGTTCCAACTGTGGAGCGCGGATTGTGGCTAACACCCTTTTGGTCAATGGAAATAGCCGGGCTTAGCCCCTCAATGTAGTCCACGTCGGGTTTTTCCATGCGCCCTAAGAATTGTCGCGCATAGGCTGAAAGGGACTCCATATAGCGCCGCTGTCCCTCGGCATAAATGGTATCAAATGCCAGCGAGGACTTACCTGAGCCGGAAACACCGGTAATAATCACCAGCTTGTCGCGCGGAATTGTCACGTCAACATTCTTGAGATTATGCTCGCGTGCGCCCTTGATGAAAATGGTATTGTAAGGCATAAAAATTTACCTGCACATTTTAGCATCGCCTTTGCTTTGGGGCAAACCTAAATATATCCACACCAGCTTCGGTTTACGGATGTGGATGCTTGGTATATACTCCTGTCAGAAAATTTTGGGGTTGATTTTTCATTGAGGAAAATGAATTACTATCTCGGCATTGATGTCGGCTCTGTTTCCACCAAACTGGCGCTCCTTGACACAGAGAGCCGGCAGGCCGCACAGGCGTGTCTGCCAACACATGGGCAACCGGAAGCGGCGGTGAAAGCCGGTCTGCTGACAATTCAGCAGCAACTCCCTCAAGACGCAGCCATAGCATCAGTGGCAGTTACCGGAAGCGCCCGTGAATTGGCAGGAAGCCTTGTCGGTGCGGATATTGTCAAAAACGAGGTTACCTCTCATGCGGCAGCTACCCTGCACTACTTTCCGCATGCACGAAGCATAATTGAAATCGGCGGGCAGGACAGCAAAATCATTTTACTCAAAGACGGGCTGGTGCTGGATTTCGGCATGAACACCGTTTGCGCTGCCGGCACCGGCAGTTTCCTTGACCACCAGGCGCAGCGGCTGGGCTTGACAATGGAAAATCTTGGAGAGCTTGCCTGCCTTTCAAATACACCGGACCATTTTTCAGGGCGCTGCACCGTTTTCGCCGAGTCTGAGATGATCCACAAACAGCAAAGCGGCGCCAAACTGGAAGATATTCTATATGGTTTATGTCAAACGCTGGTGCATAACTACCTCAACAGCGTAGCAGCAGGGAAGGAAATACTCACACCTGTGGTGTTCCAGGGTGGGCTGGCACTCAACCACGGCATTGTGCGTGCTTTGCAACAAGAGTTGCTTTGTCAGCTGATTATCCCGCAGACGCCGCAGCTTATGGGGGCGATTGGTGCAGCATTGCTAGCCGCAAAGCGCGCACCAGACGCACCATCGCGATTTAAGGGGTTCTGCATCTAGCCATTCTGCATCAACAACAAAGCACAGCGATTAGCACACCTGCCCACATGTGTAAAAGACATGTTATAATGGTATGCTGGCAGAGTTCCCAAACAACGCTGTCGCCACTGCCAGACACACATATTTGCGCAACGCAACCCGAATGAGGTCAAAGATGAGCCAAGAAAATACGAATCAAAAATTTGATGTGGTAATTATCGGAGGCGGCCCGGCAGGGCTTTCAGCCGCAATCTATACCGCACGCGACCGCCTGAACACGCTACTCATTGAAAAAAGTCTCATAGGCGGCATGATTAACGAGGCTGACAAAGTGGATAACTACCCCGGATTTCCGGAAGGTGTTTCAGGGATGCATTTGACACAAAAAATGCACGAGCAGGCGCAGAAATATGGCTTACAGGAAGCCACATCGGAAGTGCTCTGCATTTCGGCGCTTCCACCGCATGGCTTTGGCGTAAAAACCGCCGATGATGAATATACGGCCAAGGTCGTCATCATTGCCGGCGGCTCGGATAAGCAGCGGCTGAATATCCCCGGGGAGAAGGAATTTACCGGACGCGGTGTTTCATACTGCGCTACCTGTGATGCGCCTTTCTACCGCGAAAAAACCGTGGCGGTTATTGGAGGTGGCAACTCAGCCTTATATGAAGCATTGCACCTGTCCAAATTTGCCAGCAAGGTATATATCATTCACCGACGGGAGCAACTGCGTGCCACAACTGTTATGCAGGAACGCACAAGAGCGGAGACCAAAATTGAATTTATCCTCAGTACTGTAGCAGAAGCTGTGCAAGGAGAGCATTTTGTAGAAAAGCTGCTTCTTAAAAATGTGAGCAGCCAACAAACCTCCGAGCTTATGCTTGACGGCATATTTGCCTCCATCGGCATCATACCCAATACCGCTTATCTAAAAAACCTGCTGGCGCTGGACGAGAGCGGTATGATTGTCGTGGACGGGCATATGCAAAGCAGTATTCCCGGAATTTTTGCAGCCGGGGATATCCGCCATAACTCAATTCGCCAGGTGATCGCAGCATCAGGTGACGGCGCGGTTGCCGCCTTAAGCGCTAAAAGATGGGTCGAAGAAAGATAATTTCTCAGAGCCGCAAACTACAAAAATAAAAAGCGAAATAGCCCCGCTGCCATGTTTTCAGTAGGTGAAGCATAGGTTATAATGTATGGCTGATATTTTCCTGAGGTAATACTGTCATGAAAGTCATTTTTCTAAAAGATGTTCCTAATGTTGCCAAAGCTAATGAGATCAAGGAAGTGAATGACGGATACGCACGCAACTTCCTCATTCCCAAAAAGTTGGCTGTTTTGGCAAACGCTGATATTCAACAGCATCTGGAGGCACAAAAGCGCGCCGAGACACGCCGCAAGGAGGAGTACAGGGCTGAGCTAAAGGTGTTGTCCCAGCGCATTGAAAACGTAACCGTTAACCTGAAAGGCAAGGTAGGCAACAAAGGGCAGCTTTACGGTTCAATTACGAACAGTGACGTCGCCGCGGCGCTATCAAAACTGCTTGGCAGCGAAATCGACAAGCGCAAAGTGGAACTGACCGAACCTTTGCGCCATACGGGCACCTTTGAGGCGCTCGTGCGCCTTTCAAGTGATCTGACGCCCAGCGTCAAAATCATCATCAGCTGTGAGGAAAGCTAAATGACCGGCGTTAATCTACCACCTCACGATATAGACGCTGAGGAGGCCGTCAACGGCTCACTGCTAATTGATGGCAAATGCGTATATCAGGTGGCTGTTTTATTGCGACCGGACGACTTCTTATCCGAGGCCAACCGCCTGATATATCAGGCGGAGCTGAGCATTTATCACCGCGATGAAGCAATTGACCAAATCACTGTAGCCCAGGAACTGGACCGACAAGGACTACTGGATAAAATCGGCGGCGCCGCATACCTGAACCACCTGATTTCCGTTGTACCAACATCTTTGGACATTGAGCATTACGCCCAAATAGTCTATCGCCTATCAATCATGCGCCAGCTCATATCGGCCGGCGACAAGATTTCCTCTCTGGGTTATGAGGCCGACCCCGATACCGGCAGCACCCTTAACAAAGCCGAGGACGTACTGTTCCGCCTGCGCAACGAGCGCGGACGCTTGGATTTCGTACCCATCAAGAGCATCTTGGACAAATACTTTGAGGAAACTCCAAAACCGGAAGAGGGCATTTTCCAGCGCATACCGTACATCAACACAGGCTTTCACGGGCTGGATGAATTGCTCGGTGGCATGCAGCGCTCCGATCTGATCGTATTGGCCGGACGCCCGTCAATGGGTAAAACGTCCCTCGCCATGAACATCGCACGCAACGCGGCCATAGGACAGGGTGCCTGTGTGGCTATTTTCAGCCTTGAGATGTCAAATGAATCGCTGGTGCAGCGCCTGCTGGCCTCAGAGGCTGAGGTGAACTCCAAACGCATACGGCTGGGGAGCAACAACTTTGAGGAAGAACAGGCCATTATGGATGCGCATGGCAAGCTTTCTTCGGCTTCCATATATATTGATGATTCCCCTATGGTACGGGTGGTTGAAATGCGCAGTAAAGCGCGCCGACTGCACTACGAACAACCGTTGGACTTAATCATCCTCGACTACCTGCAGTTGCTGCAAAGCGAGGGACGCTCGGAAAACCGCGTACAGGAGTTATCCAACATCACCCGTTCGCTCAAGGGGCTTGCACGCGAGCTAAATGTTCCGCTGATCGCCGTCTCGCAGCTCTCACGTGCCGTGGAAGGACGCGCCATCCATATACCCCAACTTTCAGACCTCAGGGAATCGGGGGCCATTGAGCAGGATGCCGACATCGTGATTTTTATCTACCGCGATGAGGTATACTACAAAACCGAAGAGGAGTGGGAACGCGAACATCCGAATCAGGTGTATCCGCGCGAGATTGCCGACATCATTGTAGCCAAACATCGCAATGGTCCAATCGGACAGATCAAAGTGCGTTTTAAGAACGCTCTTACCAAATTTGATAATCTGCACGATGCAACAGCGCAACTGCCATGAAAAACTTTGACGGATTCCCGGCCAATATGCAGTGCACACCCATTCCAAACCTCTTTCTGAGTTTGCTCATGCCGGATATGGAAACAAACGAACTGAAGTGCGTCCTTTTCATTTTTCAGGCAATTTACTCAAAAAAAGGCAGCCTGCGGTACGTCAGCCAAAGTGAGCTTTTCTCAAACGCACCGTTACTTGCCGGCATGCAAAGCCCGGGCAAGTCCGCAGCCGAGACAATAGAGGAACCTTTGGCATCAGCCGTAAAACGCGGGATTATCATCCGTGTTGAGGTCACAAATGAAAACGTGCGCGAGCATTTGTATTTTCTAAACACACCAAGTGACCGCCGGGCAGTTGAGAAAATACGCAGCGGATACCTCAATCTGCCCCAAATTGAAGCTGTAAGACCAGCTTTTATTCCGGCAAAGCAACCTGACATTTTCAGCCTCTATGAAGAAAATATCGGTATGCTGACACCTATGATCGCCGAAGAGTTAAAGGATGCGCAGGCGCAGTATTCAGAGGAATGGCTCCGCGATGCTCTGCGCGAGGCGGTTTATGCCAACAAGCGCAACTGGCGCTATATTTCACGTATACTGGAACGCTGGACCAGCGAAGGTAAAAAAGATGGAACATATCGGCAAAATACTTCCCAAGAAGACCCCGACAGGTATATCCGCGGCCAATACGGACACCTTATCCACCGCTAAAAAACAGTCGCACACTGAAAACGTCTGCACCATCTGCAATGGTGCCGGCTTCGTTTATCCCCTGTTTGCTGACGGCAAAACAAATTACAGCGATGCTATTCCATGCCGGTGCATACAAAAGCAAGGCACAGCCAAGCACCGCAAACAACTGGAAACATATGCAAACATGGGTGCTCTGAGAAATGTTTCCTTCGACAAGCTTGCGCCATGTGGATGCAGCGGAGATGCCCGACTGCAACAGCGTTACGGTGCCGCTTTCACGGCAGCTAAAAAGTTTGCCGCAGCCCCATCCGGCTGGCTGGTATTCATCGGTGCTGTAGGAAGCGGCAAAACACACCTGGCCGCAGCGATTGCAAGCGAGCGTATCTCACACGACTCTGTGGTGTTTTTTATCACTGCCGCCGATTTGCTGGATCACTTACGCTCGGCTTTCAGCCCTGACAGCACGCAGACATACGACCGTTTATTCGACCAGGTGCGCAGCGCGCCGCTCCTGGTTTTGGATGACCTTGGAATACAGGCCGCCACCCCTTGGGCGCAGGAAAAACTAGACCAGCTTTTGACGCACCGCTTCAACTACGAACTACCTACCGTCATAACATCAGAAATCACACCGGATCAGATGGATATGCGTTTGCGCAGCCGTCTGAAAAACGAAACGTTATGCCAGTTGTTCTCATTCGACGATGACATCAAAGAAGCAGATTACCGCTGGAGAGAAGGTCTGGAACTGCAAAAAAATATGACTTTCGCGACTTTCGATCACCGCCGCATCAACTTACCGCAGGAGCAGCAGGATAATCTGTCACGCGCTTATGATCTGGCGCTTGGTTTTGCCAAGGCACCTGACGGCTGGGTAATATTCCAGGGAGGAACAGGCTGCGGTAAAACACACCTCGCGGCAGCCATCGTAAATTTCCGCTACCAGGCCCAACAGGCGGCGCAGTTTGTGGTAGTGCCGGAGTTTTTGGACCAATTGCGCGCCACTTTCTCGCCGGAGAGCAAAACATCTTACGACCGGCTTTTTGAGAATATAAAGACAACCCCACTGCTGGTGCTGGATGATTTCGGGGCACAGAATGCCACCCCCTGGGAAAAAGAAAAGCTGTACCAGATAATCAACTACCGCTACAACGCACAATTACCCATGGTCATCACCACTAATATGCGGCTAGAGGAAATCGAAAGCCGTATCGGCTCGCGTCTGGCCGACCCGAAAATGAGTACCCCTTTCAACATTACAGCGCCTGACTTCCGTACAAGTATGGTGTCATCGGTGCCCGCAAAACAACCCTATCAGAAACACAGAACCTCCGACCGTTCAAAATAAAGGATAAGGCATTGTTTGAAGATTTTGAGATTGAAATTCACTGTCCGGAATGTGACGCCGAGTTGGAGGTTAAACTCAGCCAGATCAAGCGGCAGGAAAGCGTCTCTTGCCCGGGATGCCGCAAAAACATCGACCTAAGACCAGATGAGGCACCAAGCTCAGCCGAAACTCAGGCAGTGGATGACTCATTTGCCAACATCAGGCAAACCATAGAAAGTTTTCAAGAACCTCAAGTCTAAAGTTGCCATGGCATGCCGCTGCATTTGCAAAAACGCAGAGTTCGCTGCAATACGCCGCAGGCTGGTCATTATTTAGGTGGATTCATTTTTGGGAACCTCAGTTGTCGTTTCGCCGTTTTGCGCATTGCCCGCTTCACTCAAAGCGCCTGGCGGCTCATTTCCGGCAGTCTGCGAGGCAGGTGCCGCCGCGGAACGGGATGCCTGCGGTGTGCCTTTTTCAGACGGGCGGGGTTCCAGTATTTTAACCTTTGAGGCAGGCAGCTCAATGCGCACACCTGTTTCATACTCCACCAGAACCTTCTCCTCCAGAGTGTTCTGCCCCACCACAACGCCAATACCTGTATCGGTCATAACACGCTGCCCGTTGGACGGCATTTTTTCTTTAAGCGCACGATATTGTTCGCATTCATAACCAAGACAACAAAGCAGCCGCCCGCACACACCAGATATCTTCATGGGATTAAGCGGCAAATCCTGTATCTTAGCCATCTTGATGGAGACCGGCGAAAACTCATCCAAAAAAGCAGCGCAGCAGTGTTCACGCCCGCACCTGCCGAAGCCTCCCAGCAATTTGGCCTCATCACGCGGACCTATTTGGCGCAACTCAACACGCACTTTTAGGCTACGGCTCAACTCACGCACCAAATCACGAAAATCCACGCGTCCGTCTGCGCTGAAAAAAACCACTAAATGCGAAGCATCCAAGTTATACTCAGCGGAAATGAGCTTCATAGGCAGATTGAGCTCACCCACCAAGCGATTCGTTTCTGCAAGCGCATCCCATTCTTTGGAGCATAAGTGCGCAGCTCGCTCAATATCCTCTGCATTTGCCAGCCTTAGAACAGGCTTAATGGGCTCAGCCAACTCTCCTGCGGCATCTTTGGTTGTAAACAGCACCACCCGTCCCAAAGCCAGTCCGTTAACCGTTCCGACCACAACATTATCACCCAGCTTTAGCCCCAATCCCGCAGGTTCAAAATGATATATCTTGCTGTTTTTGCGAAAACGCACACCTACTATTTCTAACATCACACACCCCTATGTTCAGACTTTTTTTAAATTCACCGAAGGCATATCCAGCATCATCACATCCAGCACCAAACGCGGGCTGGCATTCTGCCAAAGCTGCCTTAAGGCAACGCTTACAGCAGTTATACCTTTACGGATTTCCTTTATGTTAAATTCTTGCGCCAATAATTGCAATTTGTCGCCGTAGTCAAGGTTAACAATTTCAGCTCCTAAGCCTATTCCAAACAGCAGCATATCGCGCAGAATCCCCAACAAATCCCCCAATGCCTCGCGTACCTCAGTGCGCCTTTGTGTAAAACGTGTAGCGAGCTCTGCGGCATACTCAAAACGTGTCTCAAGATTACCGGCGAGCACATCAAGCAGGCGGCTTAGGCGTTCTGCGCGGCGTTCCAGCACACTTTCATCAGAGGTTGCCATCAGTGCTGAGCCGGGACAACCCCGGCTCAGGCGGCTTAATAAACGTGCTCCTTCAGCCGCAACTCCCTGTGTCAACAGCGCCGCCTCAATCTTGGACGCAGCCACAGGTCTCAAGTCCAAGCGCTGACAACGCGATATAACCGTCTCCGGCAGACGGGATGGCTCATTGCTCAAAAGCAGAAATATTACTTTCTCCTGCGGTTCCTCCAGTGTCTTTAAAAGACAGTTAGCCGCCTCAGATGAAAGCATCTCTGCCGCATCAATAATAAACACGCGGTATTTTCCCTCAAATGCCGGCAAGCTGACCCAGTGATGGATATCATCACGCACCTGCTTAATGCTGATTTCGATACGCGAATTTGATTTGTCATCTGAGGAGGGGTTCTCCAGCGCCACCACCCGCACGTCAGGATGTGCTGCAGAGACAATGCGCCGGCATACAGGGCAAACCCCGCAAGGACTCTCCGCCTGACAGCAATTGAGCGCTTGCGCAAGCGTCAAAGCCAGCGTCATCTTGCCTATATGGGGTAACCCGCTAATCAGATAGGCATGCCCCAAAGTACCTTTGTATAAAGCTTTCCTGATACGGGCTTGCGCCAGTTCATGACCTATCACCTGCCACATACAACCCCCCCAGTTTTTACGGCATATCGCAACGGGTAATGTCCTGATATGTTTCGCGACGACGCACAAGACGGTCAGAATCGTCGGATAACATCACGATTGGCGGCCTGAGAGCAGCATTATAGTTGCTGGCCATCGGCAGGCAGTAAGCGCCGCACACAGGCACAGCGATAATATCGCCGGAGGAGACCGGCGGCAGCATGATATCATGCACCAATATGTCACCGGACTCACAGAAATGCCCCGCTATTGTGACCTGCTCAGTGTTTTCTTCATTCATGCGATTGGCCAGCACCGCCTCATAGCGCGCCGCATAAAGTGCCGGACGGATGTTATCCGCCATGCCGCCATCCACTGCCACATAACGCACCGGTCCGGCAACATCCTTGATGCTACCGACACGATATAGCGCCACACCAGATTGCGCAACTATAGAACGCCCGGGCTCAATGACCAATTTCGGAGGCGCCATATTTAAAGACTGACATAAGACCATAATACGCCCCGTAATCTGCCCGGCGTAGTAGGATATATCGGGTACTTTGTCCTCAACAGTGTAAGGCACCGCATAACCACCACCGACATTGAGTTCACGCAGCCCAACAGCATACTTCTCCTTCGCATCAAAGGCCAGTTTCATCACGACATCCAAGGCATCCAGATATGGAGTTGCCTCATCAATTAGCGAGCCAACATGGAAATGCAGCCCCACAAGATTGACGCCGGGCAGCAACATGGCGCACGAAATGCCCTCTTCGGCGTCACACAGCGCAAAGCCAAATTTACTGCCGACTCCGCCCGTTGCGATATGGCTATGTGTATGGGCATCCACACCAGGGGTAATGCGCAGCAAAATATCCTGAGTCCTGCCGCTTTCATCAGCCAACGCCGCCAAGACGCGCAGCTCATCAATGTTATCCACCACGATGCGCCCAACCTGCTGTTTGAGTGCAGCGCTTAACTCGTCAGCCGACTTGTTGTTGCCATGAAAATAAATTCGCTCTGGTGGGAAGTCGGCTGTTTTGGCAATGTGAAGCTCGCCTCCGGAAACCACATCCAGCCCCAAGCCTTCTTCCTTCAATAGAGCCGCAAGGGACGTATGAAGAAAAGCCTTGCCGGCATATACCACGGTGGTATTTGGGTGGCGCTTCCCAAACTCATCTTTAAATTCACGGCAACGCCCGCGCAGCGTCGGCTCGTCGAAAAGATAAAGCGGAGTACCATATCTCGCCGCAAGCTCAACCGCATCACAGCCGCCAATGCTCAAATGGTCTGCATCATTAATATTTGTTTTGTAGGGGAAAAGTGTTATTCTATTGTTCATTGTCCGGTTATGATAGCAATGGTAACAAGCATACGTCAATTTACCACGCATACGAGGACAGCTAATGTATATCAACAATCAGGTATTCGGACCTATACAAACCATTGTTCGTTGCATCAAGACATGTTAGAATGGTTTAACTAGCACCGATACACTTCCTGCAGTTAAGATTCATATGCAAAGGGGGGTGATTGCCTTACTACACAAGTTACCTAGTGTATGCTAATCAATAGGTTGACTTTGCACAACAATTCAAGGAGGTAAATATGAAACACACAAAAGCTATCTTCACAAAACTATTTGTAAGTCTTACGATGGTTGCTATTTTGGTATTCAGTAGCATCGTCCCTGTAACTGCTATTCCGATTGAGGAAGAAGCGTGGTATACGCAATATATCGCCTACCCTGAATCTCCGATATCTTCATGGGGTTTCTATGTGCCTTATGAAATTCAATATTACGTTGATGGAACACTACAAGATATATATTCCACAGAAGCATACTTCGCTGATTTCTTTGAAGGTTTTATTTTTTGTTTCACCCCTACCTATTTAGTTTCATATGAAACAACTGGTTATATTCTCTATACTGAAATTTGGGAATTCGACTGTAATATTTACGATCTTCACTGGGAAAGCTGTAGCGGTATCCCCCTTGGTTACAGTAACTGTGTGCACACTGGTTGGACTGGATCTGCGTATCTTGGCAGTTGGAGCGACAGCGTGTCCAGCTCTAATGGATACCCTAAACAATTCCCGGCAGACTCTTACGACGGGTACTCACCTAGTACTTGTAGTATCATGGAAGTATATCAATATACTGAACCTGATATAACAAAATACGATGCGGTGTATATTTCTCCAAGCTACGGTTCTTTAGTATCTTTCTGCCCATAAACTGTACACCTATTTCTCTTAACTTAGTGTCCAATTTATCGTACCATAACCAGAAGTTACTCTTACGGAAAACCCTACAATAAATTGACACCGTTCAAACCAATACAAATACTTGACAGATATGCAAATCCGATATAGAATGCGACTGGTGGCCTTAATTATTCAGGTGCGGGAGAGTTGCGCGTTTGCATCCGTCGGCTCATACCAGTTCTAAGTATTTACACTATTCCCGTAGCACTTGGATGGAAACACGAACAATAAGCCACAGTAAGATTGGAGCCATTATTTAAGAATAGTAAGTTAGAGGAGGTGATGTCGAAACACCACATTGTTGCATGATGGAAATTAATTCCGACTATCATTCTAGGTTGGATACAACTTAACTAAGGAGGTTATCAAAAGAAAAATGTCCGAAGAAAAAAAAGTAGGACTATCCCGTAGAGAGTTTCTCAAAGACGCCGGACTGGTGGTTGGCGGCGCAACAGTAGGCTCAATGGCATTTTTGGGGGCCTGCAGATGCACCGACCCAGAAGATCCCAGTACAACAGCCATCAAAGAAACCAAATACGCCTGTGCATTCGATGATGCAAGCTTTGACACTGTTGATGCGCTCAGAGCGCATATGGCTCAATGTCATCCCCTTGCCGACAATCAGGCCGTCGTAGAATTTGAAGTCAATGGTAAGACCTATGCTTTCGCCGTGAAAGACTCAGAATTGTTATCCACCACATTACGTGATGGGCTTGGTCTTTATGGCACAAAAGTCGCCTGCAGCATGGGAGAATGCGGTTCCTGCACTGTTTTGGTTGACGATGTTGCAATGTTTTCATGTCTCATCCTATCAAGAGAGTGCCAAGGCAAAAAAATTACCACCATTGAAGGTCTTGCCACTGCCGCTAACGACGTTACAGTCGGCTCGTCATATTTTGACTCACTCAGCGATGTACAAAAAAGGTTCTATGAACAGGATGCTTTCCAGTGCGGCTATTGTACGCCTGGCTTTATTATGGCCGGTGCAGGTTTGCTCAAGGCTACCAGCAACCCCACTTACGAACAGGCTCGTATGGCCGTTTCAGGCCACGCATGCCTGTGTGGTAACATCAAAAAGGTAGTTGACGCCCTCACCGGAGATGGAGGTGTAAGATAAATGGCAAGAAATGTAGTTGGTAAACTCGAAAACAGAGATAAGCATACTTATGAAATCCTGACCGGTAAGTTCCAGTACTATGCCGACCAGTGTTGCGGCAAGAGATATTTCGGCGCCATCAAAACAGCTGACTGTGCCAAGGGTAGCGTTAACATGGTTGGACCCGGCGGCCGTCTCGACAGAATTACCATTGAAGAACCCGGCGAGGGCTATGACTTCCCGCCCACTGTCACTATCCCGGGCGGTGCCGTAGCTACAGCCAGCATTTTCGATGGCAAAGTCGTCTTAATCAACATCATTCAACGCGGCAATGGTTATTCTACTCCGCCCACCGTTTCTTTCTCAGGCGGCAACCCGAGAATAGCCGCAAGAGCCTCGGCAACCATCACGCTTCTCGAGCCTGATATTGACTTCTCCAGGGCTCTTGAAGTAAAAGGCGTACGTGCCGTACTTAACCACTTGGATGCCAGAGGGAATTACGGAAGCAATGTTTGCTTAACCCAAACTTTCACCTATTGGGGCGCCCCTGTGGCTGCTGTTGTAGCAGATGATTGGCACACCGCCTTGTATGCATGCGGTCTCATTAAAGTTAATTACACACCTTTACCATGGGTAACCAGCCCATACGATGCCATGGACCCCGATTCTCCACCAGCAGGCTCGGCAAGTGTTAATCTGCAGAACCCAAGCACCACTGTTCGCCCGTCCGGTACAACTGCTACGCAGATTGAACAAGCATACTCCGAGTGTCTGTACAAAGCCGAGCATGAGCAGGATTTCACCACGTGCTATGCGCACAATATGCTGGAGCCTCACGGCAACACGGCATGGTGGATCGGTGATCATGTCTACTGCTGGACCGGTACCCAGAATCTCCACTCTGCACATTCTACTTTCTACGGGCAGCTAAACAGAGGAGGTACCCTCGTACCAACCGTACACTCTTTCTCCCAGGGCACCGGTGGCGGTCATGGCGATAAGAACTCGGCACCGAACATGGGGCTTACCGCCAGAATGTCTTTGATGGTCGGCGGCGCTCCTGTCACCCTGATTGAAACCCGTAACACCAATATCACCACGCATGCCCGCCAGTCCGGCACCAAACAGAGCATCAGAATCGGCGCCAAGACACGCGGCGCGATTGATGTCTACGATGCCAGTGCCATACTTTGCGGCGCAAGCGGCGGCAGCGCACAATGTGATTTCACCGGCATACAGCAGTCATTTACCATACCTACGTATCGCCATGTTACGCAGGCGCTCTACACCAACACACCCGCCCGCGGTTCTTATCGCTGCGTTGGTGATCCTCCGTCATGTTTGGCTTACGATTCTGCTATCGACAGACTGGCGGAAAAAATGAATATGTCTCCTTATGAGTTGCGCATGAACAACCTGCGTGATTCGCACTCCCCGGCAGCGACAGGTTATAATGCCTATAGAGGCTTGGAACTCAAGGTAATGCTTAAAAAGCTGTACGACGAGAGCGGTTATGCCAGTAAATGGCACGCTCCAAAAGCCAGAGACATCGGCTCCAAAAAGCATGGTATTGCCCTCACCTGCCACGTCGACGGTCACGGCAATGTCAATGGTTCCGGCCGTAGAATGAGCATGGTCGCAAACGCCATCAACAACACCCCACACTTCTACATCAATGTCGGTTTTGGTCGCGGTCCGAGCGGTGCTCCGTCCGCCATGGCCAGTATCGTTGCTGAAAGAGTGGGAGTTGGTTATGACAATGTGCATGCAACGGATGCCGCCAGAACTGATAGATCTCTGGATAGCAGCATGCAGGCTGGTTCCAGATTCACCGCCGGCGCCGGTGGCGCTGCCTACAATATGGCAGACAAAGCCCGCACGGAAATCCTCACTCTTGCTTTGGCTAACGCAGTTTTCACCGGCATCAATGACAGCATTCCGGCTGACCGCAAGAGAGCGGTTGCTACTGCCAACGTTGTAGACGGAAGAATCACGTCTTTCACCGTCACTGATCAGGGCGATGGCTATACGGGAGCACCAAGAGTCACCATCTCAGCTACAGGCGGTGGCAGCGGTGCTACTGCTGTGGCTTACGTGACCGGCGGGAAACTGGTATCCCTCGGTGTCACCAACCCAGGCTCAGGTTATACCGCTTCCTCAGTTATCACTGTCAACATCGGTTGGTTGTCTATTGAAGATCTGGATCCAAAAGAGAACGTCATCTATGTCAATGAGGGGCTCCCTGTACCCTCATCCACCAGCTACCCGCTTGCTATCGGTGGTCTTCTCCCCAACACAAGCCTCGGTTGGCAAGGCATCGGTTATGACCTTGCCAATACCCAAGGCAGTTGCGGAACCTGCGCCGAGTTGACTGTCGATACCGAAACCGGTGAGATTGAAATGCTGGGCATATGGAATGTCATTGAGACAGGCGGTACCATTTTCAGAAGAGGTGCCATCAAGGAAATGCTCTCAGGAGCTGAACTCATTATGGCCGCGACTTTGTTCTTCGGTGATATCTATGATCACTGGCACAAAGGAGCACTTATCGGTACCCAGTATTCTCAATCACAGGTTCCTACATCAATGGATTTGCCCTGCG
>Ga0082212_10002224_pt1 | contig 28456 bp, 35 predicted proteins | sample TergutNt197P3_FD_71548 | JGI IMG/M metagenome (GOLD analysis project Ga0082212, IMG submission 71548) | Neocapritermes taracua P3 segment gut microbial communities from Petit-Saut dam, French Guiana - Nt197 P3 | ecosystem: Host-associated > Arthropoda: Insects > Digestive system > Gut ...
GTCATATTCGCCGGCAAATATGCGGCGCATTTCAGCGCGGGAATAAACGCCGTCCTCCATGAGGCTCACTACCTTATCGGCTATTTCCTTATACCGCTCGCCCCAGCGCCACTCTCCCGAATTGAGCGCGAGCAACGTCGGCAGGTCGTCGAAAGATACGCCGTGAAGCGCGTGGTGAATCCACGTTTTGGTTAGCGCGGTCTTCCAGTCTTCCAATTCCGCGCCGCGAATCAGCGCGGAGAAAGCGACGTTGCGGTGAAACCAGCAATGCAATCCGAGGAGCTCATGCGAGAGTTCGGTAATATTTTCGCATTTGCGTGACAAATACAACCCGTGCATACGCCTTTGTAATATTTGTTCCGTTATCTTGTCCATTATTTATTCCCTAAACATTTTTATATTATACAGCCATTACCTCTTGCTATAAAAATTCAAATTCTTGATTTTAATCAGAATAACATAAAAATATAAACATTTTATATGCTTTTTTGAAATAATCCTCATGTCAAAAATCCGGTTTCTTTCCTTTATATTATATACTATAACTTATTCGCTTTTGCAATCATAACCTTCCTGTCAGGATGCGAATACCGCAGCGTGGTTTTTGTACTGGCATGACCGGCTTGCTGGGCTGTTTCAGCGATACTGTATCCGGCGACGTTCTGAGCCTGCGAACAAAAGAAATGCCGGAGTTTGTGCGGCGTGATGGTATCAGAATATTTATTGAATATCTGATTGATGCGGCTGCGGTTGAGTTTACCGCTGCCTTGCCGACTGATAAATAAATACGGACTTTCCGAATTTCGTTCTTTTAGATATTCCCTGATTGCGTTGCTTATCTTATCATTGAGATAAACCGTCCGGGCTTTATCTCCTTTTCCGCTTCGGACCAATATTTCACCGGCATCAAAAACAATATCCTGAATATATAAATATATAACCTCGCTGATACGCAATCCTGCATAAGCCATGATTGTAACGATAGCATGGTCGCGTTTACCTTGCCCCTCAAGCACTTTTTGCCTGAAGCTGTCCACATCCGCAGATTCCAAATCGTTCGGGTTTGTTTGTTTCGCTTGAATCTTTATCCGGTCCTTACTCCGCACAGCCATTTCAATCTGACAGCCGATAGAAATAAGGTATTCGTTGAAGCTGACCAAAGCGCATATATATAAATTGATGGTTTCCGGCAAATATTTTTTGATGTTAATCATATATGATTTGAAATCCAAAATATTTTCCCGGTATAATAATTTCGGTTGATTGCCAAACGAGCCGCCGAACCATTTTGCATACCGCGAAATACAACCGGTGTATGAATCGGTTGTTCTCTGACTGAACCCATCGTTTTTCAGATATTCGCTGAACCCGGTAAGCCGTTCTGTCAAATTGACTTCGGACTCGTTGACTGGACTTTTATTTTCTTTGCTCATATTTTATCTTCCTCGTCTTTTTACCCAAATAAATTATGTTTAACTCATTTTCGATATTATCCGGGAAATTGTGTTTAACTCAAAGGGGCATATCATATCGTTTGTCCGCTTGGGTTAAACAGAATTACCATTATGTTTAACTGAGTTTTCATTTTTAATTTTGTGCATATTAATTATATATCCTCTGATTAAATTAAACAGCCAACTTGTCTGTTTTACAAAATAAATGAAATAATTCAATAAACCGTCATAATTTACATTACCGCCTGTAAAATTTATATTATAATATGGAAAGAAAGTTTATATTGAAGAATATGCGATTTATAAATGAGTGGAGTGCGGTTCTATATGAATAAAAACGAAAAAATATTATTTATAAAACAGCAGTTATCGAATATCTGGAAATGCGAAGCTGCCGTTTTTGATTCTGATAAAAATATATTTATCGAATCTCAAGATACTTTTTTTCAGATAGTCACATTCGGCGGTAATGCGGTCATAAGAGGGGATAAAAAAATAATCGAATGGTGTTCGGAGAAATTCGCTTCAACGCCCGCTTGTTTCATAATGGATTCGGATAATTTTTATCTCATAAATGAAAAGCTGCGTACCTTCGGCAAAAAGTTAGGCGACGAACATATCGGGTACCTGCATTTATTCCCAGAGAGAATACCGGAAAAGCCTATGCAATTTGATTATAAACTATATGACCGGAATAACATAAGCGAATTATACGGATATAATGAATCATTTAAAAACGTGCTTACGCTTACCGATAAAGATATGCTGGCTATCGCGGCTTATGACAATGATATAATTGTATCTATGGTTGCGTGTGACAGTCACTGGGAAGCGTGGCAAATCGGGATTGATACTCTCCCGGCATACAGGAAGCGCGGACTTGCGGGGTATTTAGTCAAAGAGCTTGCGCTTGAAATCGAAAAACTCGATAAAGTGGCATATTACAATACATGGAGTTCAAACATAGCGTCCACGAGAGTTGCGCTTGGAGCGGGGTTTTATCCTGTTTGGGTGGATTATCCTTGCGAGGATTTAAAATTATAACGAAACAAGTTTAATAAGAGTATAAATTTTAAGGAGTACAGAAAAATGGACGGTTATACATTTCAATTAGCGAATCAGGATGAGATCCCTGAAATAGTCAGCATATATCACAGCGTAATCGGTACATCGGGCTGTACATGGAGTCTGGATTACCCGAACGAAGAAACAGCGGAAGACGATATTAAAAACAACTGGCTATATACTTTGAAAAAGCATGGTAAAATAGTCGCTGTAGCGTCAGCAGGCAAATTTAACGATTGGGAGCATTTACAAGAATGGAAACCGAAAAATCCCTGCGAATTGGCAAGGATAGGCGTCAGTCCGGCATTCCAAAAACAAGGTATCGGGACGATAATTCTTCAACATATAATTAAAGCGATGAAAGAACAGGGGTTTGACGGAATGAGATTTATAGTCAGCAAGACGAATCCTGCGGCGTTGGCATTATATGATAAAAATGGATTTGAAAAATGCGGTGAAACGTTTGTTTTCGATATAGATTGGTATTGTTATCAAATGACATTTTAATTATATGTATATAATCCATTTCTTATCAAACAATATATACATTAAAATGGCAAACTTTTTACCGGAGGAAATCGCTGAGAAAAAACTTTAACGGAACGTATTTCAAGCACCAGAAAGACAATCATACCGTTTCTTTTATCGCCGGAATTTCCGCAAGTAATCACGCATTTATCCAAGTGATTACGAATAATGAATCATATTATTTTACCTATCTGACGGCGGACTGTGAATATGGCGAAACGATAAAAATAGGCGGCAATATTTTCTCCAAAGACGGCATTAAGGTTCATATAGAAGAAAACGATGTTCTGATATACGGGGAAATAAAATATACAGACCTGACCCCTATACGGTATGACATAATGGGACCATTCAAATATTTACCCATGCAATGCCGACACAAAATAACAAGCCTGCACCATCGCCTTGACGGAATCCTGTATATAAACGGCGAAATCATTGATTTTACAGATGGTATCGGATATATCGAGGGAGATTACGGTACATCTTTTCCAAAAAAATATGTATGGGTTCATTGCAATGATTTCCCTGAAAAAGCCTGCGTCACGGCTGCCGTAGCGGATATTCCGTTTGCGGGATTCCGTTTTCAGGGCTGCGTTTGCATTGTGTATATTCACGGCGTTGAATACCGGCTCGCTACCTATCGGGGAGTGAATATCCTTGATTGCGATAAAAACCGGATTGTTCTCAAACAAGACAAACTGCGTTTAGAGATAGATATTTACGAAGGGCAAGATCATAAGCTGATAGCTCCTGTAAAAGGCTCGATGATTAGGGAGATACATGAACGTATTGTATGCGGAGCGAAATTTAAGTTTGTAAACGATGGAAAAATAATGTTTGAGCAATATTCCGAGAACGCAAGTTTTGAATATGTGGAAAATTAAAGATAAGCCAAAGAACAGGGAAAAAACAATTCCTGTTCTTATTATTTTTCATAATTATCAATCATCAGTTAAATGACCCGATATGGTCATAAATGTCCCGTCTTTACGAATAATAAACGATTTATAATACTTTCCGCCAAAATGACTATATATCTCAATTTGATCGTCGTTCGATTCATCGATTTTTGTGTTCTCATCATATTCCAATTTTGATAATTCGTCTAATGCGGTTTCGTCCAATATTTGTTGATGTGCCGCCAAAAACGCGGTAATTGTTTTTACTGTTTGTTCTTTTGTGATGGGTATCATTTATATTACCTCTTTTTCTCATTTTTGAAATTTTTAAAATCATTCATACTATATTAGGCTGCCATGTGGACTAATACCAGTCCCATTATATCACAAATATTTTGTAAAATCAATAGAAAGGACTAATTTTAGTTCTATACGAAATGATAGGTGATATATGGCGGAGCAAAAAATAAAACAGGATGACGAAATCCAAATCGGAATGAATATACGTGCTGTCCGTAAATCAAAAAGTGTTGGACAAACTGAACTTGTGCGGCGTTTGCAGCTGATGGGAATTAGTATAACCAGAGAAACGCTCGTTAAGATCGAACGCGGAATACAGCATATTCAAGCGTCACAACTTAGAGGTATCCGTGATGCTTTGCAAACGACTTATGACGAATTATTAAAGTGAACGCGGATAGCCATAATAAATTTTACGGGTATTTTGAACGATTTGTAATTTTTGTATGTTTCCAACCGTGTCAATATAAAAAGCCTCTTTGTTGCATTATATCAAATTCAATACGCCCTGTCAAGAGATACGTTGAATTTGGAAAGCCTCTTTTCGCATTTTCATATAGTACAATTATCCTTGAAAGAGGTGATTGTAATGAATGTCGATAAAAATTATATTGATTATGAATCTTATGTTGCAGAACGGATAACCAGTCTGCGGGTAAAAAAAGATGTGGCAGCGCGGGCAATGAGTTTAGATATTGGGCAAAGCAGGGGATATATAGCGCAAATAGAACGAAAGAAAGCCTTGCCGTCAATGGCGGCGTTTTTCTATATATGCGAATTTTTCAATATTACGCCGAAAGAGTTTTTCGACGACGGAATCGAGTTTCCGGCGGAATACCACGAATTGATTTTTAATCTAAAAAAGTTAGACAATGAAGAAATTCAAAATATCAATAACATCGTAAAAAGTCTTGTTAAATATAAGACATAAAAAATGAAAATAATCATGCTATATTAAAATGCAGGCTTTTTGCCTGCATATATTTTTTCGTTCTATTTAATTTTTATTTTCCCCAACTTCTTTTATATTATTTGAAAATTCAAAAGAAACCTGTTTCATGCCGTCTTTTTCGGTTATAACCAGCATTGCCTCAAACGGCTTGCCCGCTTTGCTCTTAAATCCTTTTAACACTTTGCTTCTGCCTTTTGCCAGCAATACTTTCGCCAACGGCAAACCGATAGTTTTTCCCGCGATTTTTTTCCATATAACAAATCCGCAGCCGTTTTTGCCGCTCTCGCACGAATAACATTTGGGATTATCCAAAACGTTTTTACCGCAGCTCGGACATATTCCCGCTATCTCCCGCGTGAATGTGAATATCGGTTCGCTATTTTCACTTGGCGGCTTATTTTTCGTTTCGCCGATTATTTCTTTAAGAAAATCAGCTATGCCGTTCATAAATACATCGCCTGACAATTTACCTTTTTGTATCTCTGACAACTGCTTTTCCCATTCCGCCGTCATTTCGGGTTCTTTCACTTTGTCGATTACCAATGAAATATATAATTTGCCTGCCTGCGTCGGTATCAAATTTTTCGCTTCGCGGTTCATGTACCCACATTTTATGATATGCTCTATGATCGATGCTCTTGTCGCGGGCGTGCCCAAACCGCTGTCTTTCATCGCTTCGCGCAATTCAGCATCGTCTATCGCTTTGCCCGCCGTTTCCATCGCGGACAACAGTGTATCCTCTGTGTATGGTCGCGGCGGCTGCGTTTGTTTTTCTTCATAAGTCATGTCCTGCACAGGAAAAACGTCGCCTTCTTTCATTTCCGGCAGTATCACGTCAACAAGAGAATCTGCGCGTTTGGACCCGTCTTTCAATACCGATTTCATTTTTTCTTCGACCGTTCTGTAACCGTAGTCTAATATTTCTTTGCCCGTCGCAGTAAATTCAACGTCCACTATATCGAGCGCGACTTTTGTCGCCATATAGACATGCGTGGTATATACGGAAATAATGAGCCTGTATATGATAAGCGTCATCAGCTTTTTTTCGACCGGAGATAAATTGTTATAGGCAGTCGCAGTCACTTTCGCCGTCGGCAGTATTGCATGATGATCCGTGACTTTTTTGTTGTTCATGATTTGTTTTATCGTTATTTTATCCCGGTTGTATCTCTCCGATGTGACGTTATCGTACACGCCTGCGTCGAGCAGATTTACTATCAAAGATTTCGTCGGAGTTTCCATGTCGGACGTGATATAGCGTGAATCAGTTCGAGGATACGTCACAAGCTGGCGTTCGTACATATTTTGCATATTATCCAACGTCTGCTGGGCGGACACGCCGAAAAATCGGTTCGCGTCGCGCTGCAACGCCGTCAAATCGTACAAAGGCGGCGGATTTTCGCGTTTCTTTTGTTTTTCCACGCTCTTGACTACGGCGTTTGTACCTTTGCTGCGTTCGACTATATCCTCGGCTTCCTGTTTTTTGTCCACTTTAGCATACGCAAGAAAGCTTCCCAAATTGGCGGTGAGGCTGTAATATAATTCCGGCTTGAAGTTTTCTATATCAGCCTGACGTTTCACTATCAAAGCGAGCGTCGGCGTTTGCACTCTGCCCGTGTTTAGTGTCCGTCCATGCAACACGCTGTACATACGGGTCAGATTGATTCCGACAAGCCAGTCTGCCCGCTGACGGCAGTCCGCCGCGTAATATAAGTTGTCGTATTCGCTCCAGTCTTTCATCGAAGCAAGCCCCTGACGTATCGCTTTTTCCTCCATGCTCGAAATCCACAGACGTTTGACAGGTTTGCGGCACCCGGCTTTCTCGTATATACGCCGGAATATGAGTTCACCTTCGCGTCCCGCGTCCGTAGCGCATATTAATTCCGCCACGTCTTTGCTAAGCATCAAATCTTTCACAATTTTGTACTGGTCTGATGTTTTTTTCGATACGACTGTCTTGAATTTATCGGGTATCACAGGCAATGTTTCAAGTTTCCATGCCTTGAAGCTTTCATCGTACATCTCAGGCGTGGCAAGCTCGGTCAGATGGCCCACAGCCCATGTAACGATATATCCGTTGCCCGAAATATATCCGTCTTTCCGTTCTTTTGCGCCTACTATACCCGCAAGCTCGCGCCCGACTGAAGGTTTCTCGCTTATTATTAAAACGCTCATTTTTTTATCTCCGTTTATTTTATTTTAAAAACAAACACTATCAATTTCGTAATCTTCGGAATTGTCGCTCTCTCCGGTGATACAACTGAAACAGCCGTTCCAGCCAACAATCGCAGTACCGGCTGCCCAAATCGGTTGTTCGCAGTTTCCGCATTTCGCGCCGTTTTTCTTGGCTTCCACAGCATGATTCAAGGCTTTGCGAAGATCCGCCATATTTTCTTTTGGATTGCTTTTTATAGTATTTTTTATAAACTCATCTATTGAAATCGGGGCAAACATATTTTTTATCCTTCTTCCTTATTTACTTCATGTTATAATTATACAGCCTGAATATTAATATTACAACAATTATAAATCAAAACCTTGATTTTATTTGAAATATGATTTATAATATATAATAAATATTATTTGTGTCCTTTATGGTTTCAACGCAAAAATACAATGAATTTATATTATCTGCATAAAATCCCCTAACGTAACCCGAAAAATCCCCTTGCGTAACCTATTGATTGTGACGTAACGTAATGTTGTAAAATAGGGGTAAGGAGGTGAAATCTATGTCAAAATACACGACCGGGGAAATGGCAAAACTATGCGGTGTGTCTGTACGGACGATTCAGTTTTACGATACGAAAGGCGTTTTACACCCGTTCGACTTAACCGAAGGTGGCAGGCGGATATATAACGACGATGACTTAACCAAACTTCGGCTTATCTGCACGTTAAAAGCAATCGGGCTTTCGCTGGATTCAATCAAAAATGTTTTGGAGAGTGAATTATCGGAAAAAATACTTGCGATACTTCTTGACGAGCAAATGAAATTGCTTTCCGGCGAAATTGACGAGCGGCAAAAACAATTAGAAATGATAACCATTATTAAAGAAAGCATCCGTAATAAAGCCGTTGCCCCGGCAAATACAATAATTGGCATAGAACACATTTTGGAAAAGAAAAATAAAACTCGCAGCGCAAAAAAACTGGCTTTGATTTATGTTGTAGTAGGAATTGCATCAGCTTTAGGGCTCTTGTTCATGGCGTGGCTCGTAGTATCACGTATTTGGTGGGGACTTGCGGTATATATATCCGTCGCAATAATCAGTCTGTTGATTTCAGCTTTTCATCTAAAAGATTATGAGTTTATCTGCCCCAAATGCAACTCGGTTTTCAAACCATCTTTAAAGCGGACATTCTTTAGCACCGGCGACAATAAAGTGCGTTGGATGACCTGCCCCGAATGCGGGCATAGAGATTGGTGTGTCATGCGAAAACAAAAACTGACGAATAAGGGGAAATAAAAAATTTCATATTTCTATTGCAATTTTTGAAATTATATAGTATAATATAAATAATAGTTTCAAGATTTGTTTTAAACAATCAAAGTTATCAGAGTAATATTGAACTTTGTTCATTCACAGCGTCCGGAAGATAATTATATCTTTTGGGCGCTTTTTTTCATTTTTCGGCTTCATAAGAAGCCCAGAAAATAAAACGCGAGGAGAGGCATGAGGGCCTCGCGCCTATATTTCCAAAATATAAATACATACCGGTCTTCGGATCACAAAACGTTCGCAGGATTTTTCCTTCGGGCGTTTTTTTATATAGATTTGCTTCTATACCGAACAAAGTTCTGTATATAGGCTGCCAACTTTTATTTCGGGCCTATGAGCCTTTTATATATACAAAAATATTATTATTAGCCAAAGGAGGCAAGATATAAATGAAAAAATTTATATTAATATTATGTCTGTTAAGTTTATTCTTAACATCATGCACAAAAAGCAACGTCTTTGAACTTGAGATTAGCAATTCGGTTGAATCTATCCCTACGGTAGAAATAAAAGAAAACAATATTGATTTTTCTCCATTATTTATTACCGAACAGCAGGAACATGAGGAAAACATTATTAAATTTCGGGTAAACAAGAAGCAATATGAACAATCTACAAAAATGTTTGAACTCGTGTTTTACGGCGACAAAATATATATAAACGCCGATATAATCGAAGGTTTATACGCCGAACCGGAATGGATTGATATTACGGAATATTGCGATGCTTACGGTATACTGTATGATGATTTACCGTTTATGTTAGCGAATGTCGAAGGATATGATTACACTACATATCATGTAACTTCTATGGAAGAAAGAAAAAATTCGCATGAAGAATTTTATCAGCTTAACGATATAGAAGACTTAAAACTTTTCGCTGACGATATCCGGCAGTTATATTACGATAATAAATTGAATTTAGAATCATTATTCTTTCCGTCTATGAATTCTATTTTGACATGGGAGTCAAGTACGATGATATTCGGCGCGGACAATTCCGGAAACGAATCTTTACACATGATGGCGATGGTTTGTAAAAAAATAACTATTAATGATTTAAGGATACCGTGTTTCCTGTATGTCAATAATTAAATTCTGATACAGGAGAAAATTTTATCATGGCAGATTATTACGGCAAAACCCGCACGAATTATTTTTCGGTGACGGATTCAGAAAAGTTCAAACAAATAATCGAATCATGCGGCGCAACCGATGCAATCAAAATTTTCGATGGAAAACAGGAAGATGGCAGTATAAAATACGGATTCTATTGTGAGGGAAACATTCATGGTTTGCCTGACCGGGATGACGATGATAATATTGAAGATTGTGATTATAATTATGACGTTTTCTGTGAAGCATTGCAAAAAATTCTTCCGGACGACGATGTTATTATAATAACCGAAACCGGTTCGTTAAAAATGTGTTATTTGACCGGATATTGCTTCGTTATAACCCGTAATGAATACAAATGTATCAACCTTACGGACGAAGCGGTAAAACTTGCGCGAACTTTATTGAAAAACCCCGCATTTACCACAGAAATGGATTATTGAGCGGAAAAATTATCAACTTTAAAACAAAAAAATAGAGAGATTATCCGGTATATTATATCGGATAATCTCTCCATTATTAAAAATATTATTGATTGGAGAAAAAAATGATTATCGAAAAAATAAAAATATCAAATGAAAATGATTTGGATTTAAAAAACAAATCCGAATATTCAAAAGACGAATCACAAGGAGGATGTTGTCCCAAATGCGGAGACGGCGAGCTTGTATACGGTTCGTCGGAAAACGAAGGCACATATATAGAGTATCCGTGGGAATGTGAAAAATGTGGGTCTGAAGGAGTCGAATTCGGCGAAATCACTTTTGATGGGCATCGCGTAGATTCTTCGCCTTTTTTCGATGAATAAATAAAACAGAAGGAGTTGTTATTAAAATGGTTAAAATTCTTAATCTTGTCGTTCAGGACGAAAGTGATCCAGACGATTCAACCGAATTTGTCGTTTCGTTTGAAATCCGGGAGGACATACATCAGCCCGAAAAGGCGTTGCGTGACGCTGTTCAAGAATTTGTTAATTCGGATACAGACGAAACAAAACAAGCTATATCGAATGCCCAAGGTTTATTCAACTGGGGCGATGCTATGACAGCTGTCCCCGATAATTTGTTTATCAAACATGGGTTGACAAAATTAAATACGGCGGCAATAGACGTTTTTGTGAATCTCAACGAAATATTATGCGATTATTCAGCGTATAAATCAAAACAATGCAAACAGAAATCAATACTTTTCGATGTAAAAAAACATATAAACGATTATATCATTAAATGGAATGAAGACATCAGGTATTGGAAAAAAGGCGAAAACCTATATGCCGAAGAAATGGCTGATAAAATATCGGAACAAAATCAAAAGTTAAAAAATCTTATGACTGTTGAAATAATAGACGCAGATTATATAAAAAATTTGATTATATCCGAAACCGAAGATGAATTAATCGTTATTTACGAGGAAATTCTCGAATATTTTAAATTATCCGGTGAAGCGGAGGGAGAATGATGGATTTTTATAAAATTCAAATGTACGTCAAATGCACAGAAGAAAAAGCGGATTCGCTGCGTGAAGAACTGGCTCAAACCATTTATGACGAATTTGAGTTAGGTTCCGTATTCGGTTTAGATATAGAAATGGAAACTCCGCCGGAAGATGTTTTTTATAAAGTTATGGCGTTGTGCATGGTCGAACTTGGGGAAGGGCTTCACGAAAGGCAAATAAAAATGTTATTAAGCCTCCTTCCTTCGGATAAAAACCATATTCCGATAGAATTCCATAACAATAATACTTCCGCATACGGTTTTATAGAATCCGAATATTATCAATTATATAATTATAAGCCGGATTTTATCGAGGAACAAATCAACGCTATTCTGGATGACAGAAATCTTGAAAATCCTGACGGAATATATATGACGCCTGACGGACGTCAGTTCTGTATGGATTATTTCAGCGATTTTATGATGTTGTCGGAGTAAAAACTAAACAATAGCCGCAAGGCAACAAAAGTGACGCTGTTTATATGCGCCGCTTATTTTTATATAAAGGAGAGATATTTTATGAAAACAACCGCAAACGGTTATGAAGAAGCTTGGGAGATAACCAAAACTTTTCTTGACGACGAAAACGAATCGCTGCTCATGCTCCGCGTTGAAGCTGAACCACATACAAAGAATTATACCATAGTTAAATTACCGTTCGGAGAAACAATATCTTTATTATATTTTCCGGATTGGTTTTGGCCGCGCCCAGGAATTGATCTTCAATATTCGGGGTTTTACAGCCGCAGGACAAAAATGGTATATGATATGCGCGACCATTTAAATTGGTTTTATAAGTTTGGCCGCGAAAACATATATACAGACGACCTCGTACAAACGATAATCAAAGAAATTCAAAAAGCGACAGCCGGTTATATTGCCAGCCACGCAGAAGAATTCAGCGGATTATCTATCACAAAATTCGACGATATTATCGCCGATTACGCTGCAAAAGCATTTAGCGTAAAAGAAACCATTTTGGATTTCGCCGCAATGATACCTGTGGAAAAATGGAATATCCAAGGAAATAAGATTACCGAATATATTGATAATCCGGAAAAATTTCTTAAACAGCAGGTCGAGGAACGAATAAAAAACAAAAAAGAAGAATTTGCACGTCTTTGGGCGGCTCATTGCGTTTCACAAAAGATACTTGATCGATATTATACAGAATATAATGGAGGAGAAACAAATGGAAGTTGATATATACGATAATGGGATGCCGAAATATTCAACGGCGACCAGCATTTACGAAAAATTGTCTGAGATATATTATAACGAAGAAGCGAGTATTTTAGGCGAAATGTTCCCTGACGTCAGTTATGATAATCAGGATTACTATTACACCGATAAAGGAACAAAACTCAAAGAAAGATTCGACGCGGTAAGCGGTTTCGGCAATAAGATGTGGATTATTGATTTAGCCATATCGAAACTGAAAGCAAACGAACGTGATTATCCGTTTTTGCACGATTTGCACGATATTGTTTTCGAAGCGGCGAATAACGAAGATTTAGCCAAAAAAATAGGATTCAAGCAGTTATTCGTCAAATATATGCTTTTCGGAGATACGAAACTTTATAAACAATATCTCGAAGAATTTGAAACAGAATTGCGTGAATTAAACAGATTCGGCTTGATTGAAAATTATACGGCATGGCAAGCAGTAATAAACTGTAATAATTTTTATTCGTCTGTCAATGATTATCGAAATTTTTCAGATAAACTTCACGCGAAAATTTTAGATCTGCCGTTGCATGAAGAAATGGTATGCGTTGCTGAATGCCAGACTTTTTTAAGCAGTTACGATGATTTCATTTTCGGTTTGCGTATAAATCAAGAATTATATAACCAACAACAAAAAATGTATAATACAAGAATGGAATATCTACAAAAAAGCTATACGGATAAAGTAATAAATCTTATTGCTTTTGCGGAAAACCGAGGTTTGTTCATAGATTTAGACGCCGACGCGAAATTGTTAGAAGCTGAAAACGCTCCTGATAATAAACCTTTGGATTATAATGATTTTCGGTTTTCCGGCGAACAGATCGGGGGCAGCGTTAATGAATAACAAAACGATGATTCCCGTTAATTATGAGCAGGCATTTGAATGTTTATATATCACAATAAATAACCGGGTACGCAGTATTTTATCTTCGGGATTTATTTGGAGCATGGATTTTGAATTACCCAGAGTTGATGAAATATTGAAAAACGCCGAAAAAAGCGACAAACTCTTTATATCTGATAAATTTGGCGGCGAATATCGGCATGATATAACCGCATGGGATCAAAAATATCAGAAATGGGTTCATTTCGAATGTATTCCGGAAGAAGTTGAAGCGTTAAAGAAAATGCTTGCTTTAAAAGCAAGCTAAACATAACCATATATGGTGACAAGGGCGGCGTGTATAATATAACGTCGCCTTTGTATTTTTATACAAGGAACAAAAATATTACAAAAAATTAATAAATTAGAGGAGAAACGAAAATGGAAAATACAAAAAATATATGCAAAATCTCCGTTCCCTACGTGTCAATTTGGGACAGTGGGATTGAAATAGAAACGACCGCGGCGGTTGATATACGAACCGGTGAAGTGACTGATATTATGTCGGCTGATGTGAACGGACTGGATATTTGCGAACGTCAATACATTATAATGAGCAGCGAGCAGGTTGATGTTTATGAAAATGAACGCGGATATGAGTATTGGGCTGATATAAAAAATGAAATTTTTGGCATAGAAAACAATATAATTATCGTTACAACCAAATGTGTCAACGGCAGTCTTCAAGAGGGCGATTTGGTCATTTCAACGCCTGACGATGAGTATGCTTGCTTGATTGGACGTGTTACGAAAATAAACCTTCTGGGCACACCCGAACATAATGCGGAAACTGAAAACGAAACCGACGACATCCATGTCAACTTTTTGGAATTTGATTATCCTAAAAACCGCATCAAGGAAATCGAAAAAAAATTCTGCGGTTTATATAGCGAAAAAAAGGATTTTGACAACTGCGGGTTTGATGACATTATAATGGCGCCATGCTGCTTGATTAAAATTACCGATATTGATGAGAATGAATTAAATTATCTGCTTCAGAGCGGATATAACGCGGCTTGTTATTGTTACGGAATATTGAGCGGCTTGACGGATAACAATGTTTTGGAATCAACGCAAATAAATGCCGAAGATAACAAAGAAAATCAAGAACCCGTTGAAAAACGCTGTGTCTGCGGTAATAACCAGTTTAAGGCTAATCAGGTATGTTACCATCGTGTTATTGTTGACAGCGGTAATTATTTTTTGGAGGATATCGAAATCGGCGAATCAGGAAAACCTTACGGATTATATGAATGCACAGAATGCGGCGCAGAATATGAAGAACTTGATATGCTTTGAAAAAATGAAATAAAAGGAGTATAAATTTATGGACACACAAATTACGCGTTCGGCAGGATTAACAACCGGTCACGGTTATTTAGTCGGCAACGGATACGAAGGTAAAACAAAAGAACTTGACAATAAAGTATATGAAATTGCGGAACAATTAAAAAAGATATTTAATAAAAATATCGAAATAAGATTTAATTCCGACCGCGAAAGCGGAGGCGCTTTTATTAAAGATGATGATGGAAGCTGCACAATCGGTATAGGCGCAAGTCTTATGAGCAGCGAATTTCAAGCGATGTCATGGGAAGAACAACTCAATTTTCCTATGGAAAATTATAATAAGCTTCCGAAAGACATAATAATATATCACATCGTTTTAGGCGATAATATCGCTAAACCCGGTTATGATAAATATAAAGATTTTGAAACGGCGGAAGACGCATTTGTATTTTTGAAAAATAACATGGATTTATTTGTTTTAACAGAATATCTTGAGAAATTATAATTTATAAAAAGAACAGCGAACCGGATTGCTTATGCAGTCCGGTTTTTTGTTACCATAAAATATCGCGGCAAATTCTTGATTTTCGACACTTTTTGTGGTATAATGTTTATAATAAAAGATGAAATTTGTAGAATTTCAAGGTAAACCCAAACGAAAGGGGGATGAAATGGTATATAAGGTTTTGATTGTTTCCGGCGATTATACTTATAAAAATGATTTACAGGCGGCGTGTTTAAGCCGTAATATTAATATGGATTACACAAAATCTATGACTGAAGCGATTGAAATGATTGAGAAAACAGATTATTGTTTGGTCGTTATCCGCGCCGATACTATAGATGATGCGGAAAGTCTGAAAATAATGCGGGAAACGAAGAAAATGCCCATATTGTTACTTTCATATACAAAACCGGGCGATAAAATCTCAGTATTACAAACAGGGTCTCAAGTGTTTGTGATAACTCCTTACAGCGTTGATTCTCTTGCTGAAAAATGTATGGTGTTGGCGAAATATTATTCACAGAAAAAATATAGTGCAGTCAATATTACTCCGACGGTATTAACTTATGAGCATTTAATTATGATGGTTGAGACGCATCAGGTTTTTTTGAAAGGTGAAAAGATAACGCTTACAAAAATGGAATTTGATTTGCTTGAATATTTTATGACAAACATAGGGTTTGTTCTCACATACGAGCAAATATATAATCATATCTGGAAAGATGATAACAGTTTTAATTCCAATAATGTATTACATAGTTTGATTCGCCGACTGCGTGATAAATTAAAAAGCGAGCCGGATTCAGACGATTATATAACAGCCGTATGGGGAACAGGTTATAAATTCGGAGCGTGAAAAATTATATATTGTTTAATTTTAACGTAGATTAAGAGTATTTATATTATCAGGAGGGTTTATGTGGGGATTATTTACATACGTTGATTGTATAGAATTATATGTTTCAACTTTAGATGACGGAATTAAGTATTACTGCGACAGTTTGGGCTTAAAACTTTTATGGCGTTCCGAAACATCAGTAGGATTAGGCATGGAGAATGGTATAACCGAAGTCGTTTTACAAACGGATAGAAAATGGATAAATGTCGATTTCAAGGTTGATTCTGTATTGGATTGTGTCGAAAAAATTATAGAGGCAGGCGGCAAAATAATAGAAGGTCCGTTTGATATACCGATTGGGAAATGCGCCATAATACAAGATAAATGGGAAAACCAATATGTCATTTTAGATATGACAAAAGGTAAATATGTGACTGATGAAACGGGAAATGTTATTGGCGTGAACAAAGATTTATAATTCTATATTAAAAATACCCTTTAATGCCATTTATAATAATCCAACCCCGTGGTTAATAGATTTATCGGCATAAATACAATAGTTTTTTCGCTGAAAATAAAATGGCAAGTTATATGGCAAGATAAATGGCAAGGTCCATGCCGATGACAAGTAAATAATAATATGGTATAATAGTATAATCTATTCCTCTGTTTAAAAATAACAGGCTTTAAAAGAGCCGTATTATGTCTAAAAGAAGGAGTAGATTATTTATGAAAAATTGTACCCATTGCGGCGTTCCCATCAAAGGAAACGCCGCCGTTTTTTGTCCGAAATGCAAGAAACCGTTGAAACCGACGTTGAAAAAAAGACGCCCTGCGCCGACTAAACCGAACCAACCCGTGCAATCAAACAAAAAACCAACAACCCGCCGGTCGAATCCGCCGCCGGTAAAAACAATTCCGCAAGTAAAAAAAGAACCGTCCCAAAATATAATATATCGGTTCCGTATGTGGCTCTCTGATATACTGAATCCGGAAAAGGAGCAAAAAACTGATGTTGAGAATACACCTGTTACAAACCCGATGGATGAAAATTACGACGGATATTACGATGACAAGCCGACTGAAGATAACGCACAGGATAAAGAAATCCTTGACCCTGAACTCATAAAACGTATAGTTTTTATATCAGGCGGCGCGCTTGCTTTTGTAATCCTGATTATTATTTTAATGCAGGCGTTGTAAAAAATGCGTCTTAACTTTGTAATATAAACAGATGAATAAAAAAAATTACGAGGTGAAAATGATGTATTATATTTCAAAAGGCGTGGCATATAAGGAATCCGGAATAAATAACGTGCATATATCCAGATGCGGCGGCAATTATATTTTACGTAAAAATCAGGCGCAATTATGGCTGGCAGGCAGATTCAGCGTTGCGAACTCCAAGAATGAAGAACAGCAATCCGAACTTTTGGAATTGGAATCTATGGGATTGGTCGAGGTAACGGAGCCTGATGATTCCGCGTCATACCAGCTGCTCACCAACTGCGTAATATGCAAGGTAAATCCGGTTGTTTCGCGTTTTCCGTTGAGTAAAAACGAAAAATTGATATGGGTGTGGATTAAAAACGCTGGATTCAAACTTAATATCAGCGAACTCATTTATTTGAACGAACAAAACATTATGCCCGGTCCCGATTTTTTCGGTAAAGACAACTGGCATACCCTTATTCATGCAATATATACGCAGGAAACGATATTTGACCGCATATTAGACGCAAAGATGGCGGAATCATCAGCCCGAAACAGGACTGTTTCCGCCGTGCTGGGTTTACTGCGTAAAAAACGAATTATTCTTGTATAACTTTAAGAAAGGTTGATTTTTATTTATGTTTAAAGCATTCAAGCAAATACCCGCGCCATTGCAGCGGCAAATATTAAACAGGCTGGGTTATGGAGCCGTTATCCTGTTTGTAGCGATAATATTATTCTTATATACGATGGATTTGATTTCAATATTGGCGTGTGTCTTCATTATAATATTTTTTGCCGCCAGTTCATTCTCGCTTTTCCGTAGAGCTGTAATCGTCGATTATGTGGTAATCTCCGGCGAATGTCTCGGCGTAACCCTGACGGCGATAAAAAAGCAGACAAAAGCGATTATTTTCCGCACTGACGATAATCGTATAATAAAAGTAATGATAAAACAACGATTAAAAAAGATAACCGTCGGCACAAAAATCATGCTTTATGTTGCGAAGAATATACCGGTATATGAAAACGGCGGAGTCCACCTGTTGAATTCATATCTGGCTCTTGATACGAAAGGGGGAGGTAAGGTTGAATGAAACTCAGGAACTCTGTGAAATAATCGACAGGATAAAAAAGCAGATAAAAGAAAACGTAAATGCCGACGGTAAATGCTGTTTCAACGTACAGCATATGCAGTGGATACTTATGCTGGCAGAAAAAACCTTGCAAGATTCCATTGAATCTTTTACAATGCAATAAACGTAAAAAAACCGGGCAACGGATAGTGTTCATTCCGTTGTTCGGTTTTTTTGTTATATTAAATCTCCGTTTTTTCCTGAGCATGATATTCCTTATCGCTGAGTAAGCGTCCTGCCCGGATTCCGATTATTTCGTCCGCAATGGCAGTCACGTTTTCGGAATGAGTAACGATAATCACGCATTTATTATCTTCATGTGCCAGTCGGGAAAGTATTTCCAATACCGCTTTCTCAGTTTCCGCGTCGAGGTTGCCGGTAGGTTCGTCCGCGATAATCACATCGGGATTATGAGACAATGCCCGCGCTATACCCACGCGCTGCTGTTCGCCTCCTGAGAGTTTCAATATTTTGCGGTCGGCAGTTTCTCTGTCAATCCCCACTTTATCAAGCAGAGCGTAAGCGGTTTCTTTTTTTGCCCGCCGTTCCTTAATTTCATTTTCGGATATATTCATAGAAAGAGTTATATTATACACCGACGTCGAGTTCAATAATAAGTTATAGCTTTGAAAAATCACGCCTATGTTTTTTGAGCGGTATTCGTCCCGGTCAATCTCACGCAGATTTTTGCCGTTATAATAAATATCGCCGTCTTTACAGGTATCAAGCCCGGAAATCAATGACAGCAGCGTAGATTTTCCCGCGCCGGACTGCCCGATTATCGTATATACTTTGCCGCTTTCAAAAGAGGCGTTGACTTTTTTCAAAACGGTTTCCGTACTTCCCTCATAACGGTATGTCACGTCAATTAATTCTAAACATTTCATATCTGTTTTGCGCCTCCCTAATTCCGCTCCATCAATATCTTGATGGGTTCGCTTTTCGTAATCCTGCTGACCGATATGATTCCCGCGACAGAAGCCAGAAGCATAGACACAACGAAAATTTCCAACGCCGTGATTCCGTCCAGCGATACGTTTATGTTCTCTATCTGCTCTGAATCCGCCGCGTTCAGTCTGTCGGCTAACGTCGTTGAACCTGAATCCGCCGATTGTATCTGCCCGCTCATCATAGCGTCGGAAACAGGCTGCGACAATATTGTCCCCGCAGTCATACCAAGCAGGAAACATATACAAGTGACGGCGATTATTTCAATCCATAAACTCAACGCGATTTTTTTCTTTTTCATGCCCATCGCACGCAAAACGCCTATTTCGTATTTTCTTTCGCGAATGGATATAACCGAAAGCAATACCATAATAACCGCGCCCATCAAAAAAACGATAACCAGAAAAGTAAGCGAAAGTTTATTCAAGCTCTCCACCGGACCAGCCACGCTGTCAAACGCTGATTCGTCAGTTTTTGCGGCGTAATTGTCCGGCAGCCCTTTGCTCCGCATTTCCGTTTCAAATGCGGACAGCATATCCGGTCGTTTCAAATAATATATGGCGTCAACTCCGTCGGCGGAACGTCCGCCTTCTTTTATGTCCGCGCCGTCAAGATATTCAGATTCGGCAAAATTCAAATATTGTTCCATCAATACCGCTGCCGTTTGCTGACCGTCTGTCACCGTAACCGCGCCGCCGCTGTTCGGCATTTGCCTTTGCGGAGATATTCGCACCGCGCATTGAAGCGCGGTTTTGGTTTCTTCTATGATTATTCCCGATGTGTTGAATATCGTCAAAGCTACGACCGTGGCTGTGATAATCGCAAAAATTATCACACCCAATAAAATATTCCTGCCTTTGTTTTTGCCCAGATTCAAAAGCGCGTGTTCAATCACATACATTCAGTCCGCCCCCTTTAATTTTTACGCGATGAAATCTGCCGGAACACGCCTTTGTCAAGACCCCATATTTCATCCGCGGCAGCCGCAACTTTTTTTGAGTGGGTGACGATTATAACGCATTTACCTTCGTTATGGGCAAGCTGCGTAAAGATTTTCAATATATTTTTTTCGGTGTCCTGGTCTAAATTTCCGGTGGGTTCGTCCGCGATAATCAGTTCGGGATCATGTGCCAACGCGCGCGCAATACCGATACGCTGCTGTTCGCCGCCGGAAAGTTTCAGGATTTTACGGTGTGCCTTTTCTTTGTTAATCCCCACTTTTTCAAGCAAGGCGTATGTTTTCGATTTTTTATCCGATTCCTGAACTCCGCTTATATTCATCGACAAAACAATATTATCGATAGCCGTGGCGTTGGTCAGCAGATTCAAACTTTGAAATATGATCCCCGCTTTTCTCGCTCTATAACGGTTACGGTTGATTTCTGCGAGATTTTCGCCGTCGTAATCTATCCGTCCCCCGGTTGCCACGTCCAATCCTGACAATAACGATAACAGGGTGGATTTCCCCGCGCCGGATTTGCCTACGATTGTATAAACTTTTCCCGTTTCAAATTTCAAATTTACGTCGTTAAATATAGTTTTATTGGTTCCCTCATATTTATATGAAACATTCTGCAACGTAAGCGTACTCATAATTATTAATTCCTTTCCCTTAAAATTTTCAGCGGTTCATATTGAGTGATAATGACGACCCCGATTACGCCGGACAATGCCGCTAATCCGAGAGTGATAAGAATGATTTGAACAATAACAGCCGCGCTCAAACTCACTTGTATTTCGCTTTCGGGCGTATATCCCGCCGCTTTGTCGTCCGTCTGCATTTGACCTCCGGCGAATAGGACTTTGTTGCCCACTCCGCTGGCTTCGTCTTCCGCTACCGCTTCGGCGACATTCCCTTCTAATATGCTATCCGCGATAGGCTGCGCCATTACGGTTCCCACGCCAAGCCCTATCGCAAGACATACAACAGAAATCAATACCGCTTCCGCGAAAATACCGAACGCTACTTTACCTCTTTCCATTCCCATCGCCCGCAGAACGCCGACTTCGTATTTGCGTTCGCGGACAGCCATGAAAGAGATCAACGCAAGCACAATCGCGCCGAGTATAAGAATCACGATCATAAACGTCATAACAGCGCCGTTCATGCCGGAGAGCGGTCCGGTCACTTTATCGTATGCCGCTTGATTTATCGCTACGTTGTAAGTGACAGGCAATCCTTTCGCCCTGACTTCATCTTCAAATTTCCTGACGTTATCGGGGTTTTTCAAAAAATAATATGTTTTCATATCCAGCCCGGCGTTGGTTTCCCAGCCTGCTGACATTAGCGTTTCAAAACTTGTGATGATTTCGTTACGGCGGTTTTCGGAAACCGGTCTGTTAAACATAAACATAAAGTTCGTATATTCGTCGGTTTTGTCGGAATAAATCCCGACGACGGTAAGTGTGTAGGTTTTATCCGTATAAATAGAACTTCTCAATTCTATGATTTGCCCGATGGAAATATTATTAAGCTGTGCGAGTTCTTCGCTTATGATACACTCATTAATTGCGTCAAACATTCTGCCGGAAGTTATTTCGCGCAGCGTACCGAAATCCGGCAGTATATCCGGTTCGGAAGTTGTTATCAGTTTGCACGTTTCGTCTAATACAATCCCGCCCTTGCCGTCGCTGCGTTCTGTCGCTCCCGGATTTGTAGGGTCGTCGTTGACAGCGCAGAAAGTATCGCTCCATGCGTACATATCCGCGTTGTATATAGTTTTTCTCAGATAATCAGACTGGGCGAAAGAATAAAAATCCTCGATGGAAATATTGCTTAAATCGTCCCTGCCCAAACCAAGCTCGCGTAAATCCATCAAATCCTGCCTGACTTCAACCCTTGAACCAAGATCAAGGCGAATATCATCGATTATTTTCGAAGCGGCGTTTGTAATCGTCAGCGTAATCACCGTCGATATAATAATCGCCAGAGTGATAGCGGCAATCAAAATATTCCGCCCTTTGTTGCGTAAAAGATTTTTCATTGCGTTGGTTATAAGATACATAAAAATCCTCCCTAAATTGTTTTCACAAAAGAGAGGATAACATATCAATCTGTAGTTTGTCTGTAGAAAATCTGTATTTTTTATTATATTTTAAATTTCCGGCAAATCCAGCCGGAACAGAACGCCATCCGGCGCGTTTTCCAGTGAATAATCAAAATTCATAATTTCGAGCGCCTTTTGAACGATAGTCAATCCCAATCCGTTGTTTCCGTTTTTACGGCTCCGTGCTTTGTCTGCACGGTAAAAAGGATCAAACAGTTTTGTCAGTATATCGTCGTCAATCTGAACGCCCGTATTCAAAACACAAAGGCGGTACTGGTCCGCGACCGGTTCGGTCCATATCCGAATCTCGCCATCGTTGGGTGTGTTTTGCACGGCGTTTAATATGACGTTTGACAATGCTTTTTTCAACATTTTTGAATCCGCAAGGCAAATCTGATTTTCCGGAATATCTACGGCTATGCGTTGTCCGTTAGCGTCTGCAAGCGGATAAAAAGACGGCAGCAATTCGGCGACTGTACACGCGATATTTAATTTTTCAAGGTTTGGCTCGATTTTCCCGTCGGTCAAATTGACTATTTCCAATATCTCAGAAATTACTTTGTTTTGAGCGTCCATAAGCCTGATACATTCCCTCAGATATTTCGGGTGGTCTTTGTAATCGCCTATGTTCGCAATCATACCCTCAAGCAGAACGCCTGCGGCGGCTATGGGGGTTTTTAATTCATGTGAAGCCGCCGAAAAGAAGTACCGCTGCGTTTCTTCCATTTCGCTTTTGCGGATTATTTCATTTTTCAATTTATCATACATGGCATGAACGTCGTTCGACAAATCACCCAGTTCGTCGCGGCGTTCCGGTTCGGACGGCATATCCTCAAGGTTAGCCATTTTCTTTGTGTTTGCCGCCAATCGTTTTATAGGCTTCGTTATCTGCCGGGCGAATATAAACGCTCCGGTCACGCCCAAAGCCAGCATACAGGCAAGAGCCAGCAACGATTTAAAAATCAGGCTGCCGTAATCGGTTTCCATTCCAAGAGCGCCCGCCCCGATAACATAATCCTGCCCAACAGACATTATTATTCTGAAATTGTTCCTGTCAGGCGTAACGTCCGGGTCAATATTGGGCGTCGTGAAAACAATTTTGTTGCCGTTGTCTTTGATATAGAAAGAAAACGACTGATTGTTTTCATAGTATTTCTGGGCTATATCCAACACTTCGTCGATGCTTTTGCCGTGAAGCTGTTCAAACAAACCCTGATATGAGCCGTAAAGCTGGCGGGTTTGAGCCGTATTATAAAACGAAATAAACTGCTGTGAAAACAACGCTATCGTCACAAAAACAAGCAGTATTATGAAAATCGTTGTATAGGTAAAAACTTTGAAAAATATACCGCGTCTTTTCACACCGATTCCTCCTCTGTTTCTACACGGTAGCCTACGCCCCGCACCGTTTTAATTATATTTTCCGGCAGCTTCGACCTAAGATTTTTTATATGCGTATGCACCGCGCTTCCGTCGCCGTCGAAATCATACCCCCAAATGCGTGAAAGTATTGCTTCATGGGACAATGTTCTGCTTTTATTTTGTACCAGCAGTATGAGAATTTCAAATTCCTTCATGGTTAAAGCAAGTTCGGTTCCGTCATAATCCGCATTGAAATCCTCCGGTTTTAGCGTCAGTTTACCAAACTTTATTTCTTTTGCCAGTGCCCCGCTGCGCCGCAGGAGGGCTTCCACACGCCTCAACAGGATTTGAATTTTAAACGGTTTTGTCACATAGTCGTCCGCTTCCGCGTCAAACGCCTTGATTTGGTTTTCATCGTCAGCAAGCGCAGTCATCATAAGGACAGGCGTATTGTTCAATTTGCGAAACTCCCGCAGTAGTTCGTAACCGTTCATACCGGGAAGCATAATATCAAGCAAAACCAGTTGATAAGTATTACCATAAAATTTCGCAAATGCTTCATGTCCGTCAAAGCAAGCGTCAACCTTATATCCGGCTTCGGTCAAAAAAGTTTTGACCGTATTGCATATATTTTCGTCGTCTTCGACGAGTAATATTTTTATATCCATAAAAGAACCCTCCGCAGCTTTATAATATTATTATATCATATAAATCTGTAGTTTGTCTGTAGATGGGTTTTTAATTAACGGATACAACTGATATTAATTTATTTTCAAAACCAAAAATGTTCCGCAAAAAAATAAAAAAATCAGTTGACAACCGCAGATACTATATGATATAATGTACTCATTAGTATCAGTGATTTGTTAAAAGCAATCAAAGTAATCAGAGTATATGTTGAACGTAGTTCAATTCACAGTGTCAGTAGGCGTAATACGCCCGCTGGCGCTTTTTTTATTTGTTTTCTACCCAAAAAGGGTTGAAATATATATTATTTTTATAAGCAGGCAACCCCTGCAAGAAAGGAGAACATAATATGTTCAAAACATTAATTACAGACGCTTCCATATCGAAAGGATTTGAAAGCAAACCCGCGCTCAATTTCAATAATGACAAAAGCGCAGTCAATTTCAAAATAGGCTACCGTGTGTATGACAAAAAAGCTCCGGACAACCATAGGTTTATCAACTTTGCGGTAAAAGCATTTTCCCCGCTCAGCGAACGCATAGAAAAAATGAAACTCAAAGAAGGTTCGCGCGTTCATATTTGGGGTAAAATGGACGAAGACCAATGGGAAGACAACGGTCAGAAGTTCAGCCGTTATGTTATCATTGCCGATGATATTGAATACGCTTCAAGCGATAGCAATAAATCAAACGGCAACGGTGCAAATAATAACGGCGCAGGTTCAGCTCAGCCGGCACAAAACGGAAACGGACAAAACGCGGCGCAGCAGAACCCGCAGACTCCTCCGACCGCTCAACAGCCAAACTCATCGGGAACCCAAACGGAAATGCCGGCTAATTTTTCCGGATTTGATACTTTCGGCAACGACGAAACGAATGCTTTTTTCCCCAACTGATCAAACCCCGAAAACAAAATGAATTCCGGCGCACAGACGCACATAAAGTTATCCGTAATTTTATGTGCGTCTTTTTTTGTGCCCTGAAAGGAGGCGACTTTAATGTTAAACAAAGCGTTTTCACAGCTTACGGAATCGGAACGGTTCAAAAAATTTGATACCATTGTCCGCAGAAACACGGAAAATCTATTGGACGCGGAGCAGATAAAAGCCCTGGCACAGGAAATCCATCCGAATCACCAGTATATCATCATGGTTCATCCGGCAAAAAGGGAGAGTTGCGAGGCGCTGGTAGACGAAGATAATGTGCTCCATATTTTTATACCGGAAAATAAAATTCAAAGCGAAATAAAACAATGAAACGAGGTTTTTTATATGAACAACAATAAAAACAAAGACAAAAAGCGCGTTATTCCCATAGTTCTTATCATAATCGCAATAGTGGTTATGCTGCCGATTATCATAAACCTTTTCATAACATTCTTGCCGATTCTTATTTTGGTTTTGTTCGGATTCTTAATATTCTCATTGATAAAATTAATCCGTAAGCCAAAAACAGCAAAAATAACTATTCCACAGGAAGAACAGCCGCAGCAGCCGGTATCACCTCAGCAGCCTGAAAACGAACTTATTTTAATACAAAAATCATTCAGTTTGCTTCAACGGCGTATCACCGAACAATTATCGCTGGAATATCCGGGAGCCAGATGGGTTTGGGGCGCACCTAACGCAATCGAACGGTTCAAGAACAACGAGTTTTTGATAGTGCTTCTCAATAGCGCTGGCGGATATAATAAAGCGCAGGTAGTCGTACACGATATGTTATTCAAGGGTATGAAATACTTTACCCTTGAACCGCAGATTGTTTCGCCGGCAATTCCAACCGAACCGGTTGAAACCAAAATAACAAATGATTCCGGCGATGAAGATGATACAAAAATCGAGGAATCCGATATTTCGGGTGTTGCCATAATAGAAGATATGCCTGTAAATTACGGTCGGCTTGCTTTCGAGTGGGTGGACGCCAATATGCTGGACATCAACGCGAAATACAACGAAGCCATAGCGCAAAACAAATCAGAAATGCTTATCCCCGCAGCCGAACTGCCGCATCCGGACAGCTGGCCGGATTTATGCGACGAATTGAAACACAACGGATTTTCCGTCGCTGATTTTTGCGAGGACGGGATAAAAGTAAATATAACAAAATAAGGGCATTTATATAAATGCGGAAAGGAAAAAAATATGAGTTCAGAAAAATTACTTTTTAATTTCAGCCGGAAATTACCTCCGCCGTTTGATACATTAGGAGGCAAAAAAATAAAAGTGGCTTCAAAATATGCGGGAGTATCTGCCGAAGCAACGCTCACATCAACAGTATTAAAAGCAATCATTTCTTATTGTAAATGCATGGATGGTTCTTCATTGGGTGCGGTCGGTAAAATAGACCAAAGAACCGTTGCGGAATACAAATCCAGCGTTGATGCTGACGAAACCTACCATTTAGTTGTATATAACCCCGACGGCGGAAACATCATGGCCAGTATATACAACAAAAATACAGAAGTTATAATTGAATATAAACTTCAAAAAGATAAAATGGACGGCGCAGCCATTGTAATGGCGGCAATTCCCGTACTAATGAACGATCAGGAATTCGAAAATGCTTTTTATGCTTTTAGTGAAGAATACAGGCTCGGATTTCCCGATATAAACAAAGCAGCGGAATCGGCAGGGCTTCTCTGCGATAATGTTTACCGGCGTGTCATAGATACAGCTTGTCCGGCCCATGTACAATTTAAAATCGACAACGGCGTAAGTTTTGCCCGTATTTCGCCAACACATTTGGACAGCAAAATATTTATGCCGAATTCGGTAAATGCAGGTGAATTCAGTATATTCACACAGACTTCGGTAACTGAAGTATATACTCCGGCTGCAGCAACCGATCACGGCGATTTTGTCGGTCAGTATAAATTGAATACGGCTCGGACTCTGACAATATTTGAACAGCAGCTTGTGCCTGTATTGTATTCAAGTTATATACTGCCGCCGGAAATCGTGAATATATGCAAACACGCTAAAAAATCCACAGGGAAACAATCCCAGATGCGTAATTTTTTGCTGCGCGGTCCTGCCGGAACGGGCAAGACCGAAGGCGCGAAAGCCATCGCCGCCGGCTTAGGGCTGCCGTATATGAAATACACCTGTTCGGCAAACAGCGAGGTGTTCGATTTCATCGGACAGGTTTTCCCCGAAACCGATGCGGTATCAACGGGAGACGCCGTACTTGACAGCGAACGCAAAACGCTCAAGGAAATGGGCGGTATGACTTATGAAAACGTATCTAAATTAATGAACCTGCCCGGACTCGACGATATGGATTATGATCCGGCGGGCGTTTATTATTCGCTTACAGGCATTGAAAAAACAAACGCTTCATCGCAGGAGTGTATTGCTCTTGTCTTGAATATGGTAACAGACAAAATTCAAAAACTGAGTCATGTCAAATCAGAAAACCCATCAACGGGTCAGACTTATACCTATGTTGAAACTGATTTTATCAAGGCTTTAAAAACTGGATATGTTGTAGAAATACAGGAGCCTTCGACCATCATGCAACCCGGCGTTCTTGTCGGGCTCAATTCGCTTTTAGAGCAGGAAGGGTCGATAACACTGCCCACCGGCGAAATAATAAAACGTCATCCCGATGCCGTCGTAGTTGTAACAACCAATGTCGATTATGAAGGCTGCCGCGGCATGAACCAGTCGGTCCTCGATAGAATGAACCTGATAGCGGATATTGAATTGCCGTCACCCGAAGTCATGGCGCAGCGCGCAATGAGCGTTACCGGCGCGGAAGATGAAATACAGGTATCGAACATGGTGAAAGTAGTAACCGATATGGCGGATTTCTGCCGCAAAAATAATATTACAGACGGCTCGGTAGGTATGCGCAGCCTGATAGACTGGATTATCAGCACGGAGATAACGGAAGACCCTTATGCTTCGGCGCTCACTACGGTTGTCAGCAGGGTTACATCAAACGAGGAAGATCGCAGTGCGATCATCACAGCGATTTTAGAGCCAATGTTTGCGCCGAAACGCCGT
>Ga0082212_10002225_pt1 | contig 28453 bp, 26 predicted proteins | sample TergutNt197P3_FD_71548 | JGI IMG/M metagenome (GOLD analysis project Ga0082212, IMG submission 71548) | Neocapritermes taracua P3 segment gut microbial communities from Petit-Saut dam, French Guiana - Nt197 P3 | ecosystem: Host-associated > Arthropoda: Insects > Digestive system > Gut ...
CTCGTAACAGTCCCAAGGTAGGGTTTGGTGAGCGGGAGACTCCAAAAGCCCGCGAACTCTTTTCGCCTTTTGAGGTTGCGTCAGGCAGAGAGGCGCTTGGATTCTCCCGCTCCCCAAACCCTGACGTGGCACTGTTACTGGCCAGCGCGGTATCTGTCTCCAACTCACCATTGAGCTGCGGGAAAACACCGCGGCAGAAAGCTCTGCTTATCCTTATCGTCAGTTCATGCACTTTTTAAATATGCACCCATGCAAGGGTACTTGAGTTGTGGGCGCAACCCACCCTATGCTATACTGGCACTAGTTATTGAAGAATGGCGCAGGAAGCATCTGCTGAAAGAAAAGGAGACATAACTTTGGCGAGCTGGCTGACCATGTTTATGGCGCACTCCATAACAATTATTCTCGTGTCTGTCAGTATCACCTGGCTTATCGTCAATTCGGCCAAACAAAAATTGGCTCGTTCTTTCATCCGCTGTCAGGTTCTTGTGATCATATGGACGATCGGGCAATTGCTCGAATACACGGCCGGCAATTTGCCGGAGCAGACGGTCGCCTTAGACATTCTCTATTTTGCCACCGTTTTTATTGGGCCAAGCATTTTCTTCTTTGTTTTGCGGTTCGCCAAACCTAAGTTGACGTTGCCGCTGTTGCTGAAAATCTTGCTGTTGCTCCCGCCGGTTCTGCTCTATCTGCTTTATGCTTTGGATCCGGCTAAAGGGTTCTACTATGTTGATTATGGTTTTGGTACATATCACACCGCTTTGGGCTACTATGTGAACATGATGAGCGCTTATGTTTATATCATGTCGTCCTTGCTGCTGCTTGTTTTTTCCGCCAGAAAAGCTTACTTAAAATATAAACGGCAGATGCTGCTGATCGTTTTGGCTGTCTTGCTCCCGCTTGTCGTTAATGCTGTCTCAGAGACTCTTTTGGCGCTGGATTACACGCCTTTTGCTTTTTCGTTATCCACTGTTTTGGTGCTTATCGCTATTCATAAATATGAGTTCACCAATGTGGAGCCAATTGCCTTGAGCAGGATTGTTAACAGTTTGAACGATCCTATTGTTGTTGTTGATAAAGAAGGAAGTCTCGTTTTTGTTAACAAAACCTTTGAGTTGTTTTTCCGCCGTGAAAACATTCCCTTTGAAACGATGTCCTTGGAAGAGATTACGGAGAGCATTAAGGTCTATGTTTCAGAAGAACAGCATACTGTTGTTGACGCGATTTGCCGGAGTGATGTTTTTGACGAACCCAACTCCTATCTCAAAAGCCGGATCGGTAAAACATATTCCGTTCAGAAAGAAAAAATACTTGATAAGGATATCTGTCTGGGTCATGTGATCAAATTGAGCGATCTGACAGAGTTGTTTGCTGTGATGGATCAATTGAAAGCGAGCAACGACCAGCTGGAGGCTGTCAATGTCAAACTGAAAAACCTTAACACGGTCACAGAACAGCTGGCGATTGAGAAGGAACGCACAAGAATCGCGCAACATCTACATGATACCATGGGACATGATTTGGTGAACATGATGACCCTCGCCAAGCTGGCTTCGATGGAGAAAGAGAACAAGAGCGAGACCCTCAACTACCTGTTGTCTTTGTCAACGCAGCTGCTGCAGGAGTTGCGCAATTATGTCAGCAGTCTTGACGCCAATGAGCAGGAGACCATTGTCAATCGTCTGCAGGCGCTGATCCAAAGCATGGGAATCACTCAGTTGACTATTGAGTTATCTATAAGCGGCGAAGAAACCGAGGCACACTTTTTTGCCGGTGACGCGGTTCTGGATGTTGTCCGGGAGGCTTTGACCAACGCGATCCGGCACGGTCAGGCAAGCAGTGTGGATATTGTTGTTAAGTTCCTGACGGACGCTGTCAAAGTTTTTGTTATTGATAACGGTGTGGGTTGTGACGACATTCAATATCATATGGGGTTGGGCGGCATGGTTAAGGCTGTTCGCTGTTTGGGCGGGCAGATTCAGTTCAGTTCTGGCTTGGAGGAAGGGTTTTCGATTCGGATGTCTATCCCGGTAGCGTCTCATAACCTTGTTATTAACCAACATTAGGATTATGGTGATTCTCGAACAAGGGAACCATCGGGTAGGGGGGCGGCTATGATAAGGGTCATGATTGCGGACGATGAAATGATTGTACGGTTCGGTCTCAAGACAATTCTTGAGAAAGATGAAGAAATTTCTGTATGTGGCTTTGCCGCTGATGGTTTGGAAGCCTGGGAACTGTGCGCGCAAAAAAAGCCGGATCTGATTCTGATGGATATCCGGATGCCGCGGTGTAACGGGGATATCGCCACCTGCCGGATTAAAGAGGCGTTTCCTCATATTAAGGTCTTGATTCTGACGACATTTTATGATAAGCAAACCGTGTCGGCGGTGTTGTCCAGCGGCGCGGACGGCTATCTGCTGAAAGGCGTCAACGAAGCGAAGCTGGTCAATGCCATTAAAAGCACCCTTGCCGGCGTGAATGTTTTTGATACAGAGGTTTTTAATAATATTAAGATTAAGTTTTATTCCGGGGAGAGTTCTGTAAATAATTTGACGGAAAGGGAAAGGGAGTTGTTGTCTTGGATTGCCAACGGCAACAACAACAAAAAGATTGCGGAAAAGATGTTTCTGTCTGAGGGTACGGTTAGAAACAATATTTCCTTGTTATTGGAGAAATTGGAGTTAAATGACAGAACTCAACTGGCGGTGTACGCTGTCAAGCATGACTTGGATTCGCTGCCGAACACTTGCTGATGGTTTGCATAGATTGATTATCATAGCAATATTTACATGCCGTTAGCGTTTGCCTTATGCGGTCATTTTGGATATGCTATTGTTATGGAGGAGCGCAAAGCGATCATTGTCGAAGGAAAAAGCGATAAAAGGCGGTTGCTGGAGGTTCTGGATGAAGATGTGGATATTTTCTGCACTTTTGGCACGTCCAAAGCCGATCATTTGGAAAACCTGGTGGATACCGGGCTTTATCATAGGATCTATATTCTAACGGACGCCGATCACGCCGGCGAAGGCTTGCGGTTGCGTTTGCGGGAATACTATCCAGAGGCCTGTCATATTTTTACTTTGCGTATGTATCGGGAAGTTGCGACGACGCCTTTATCTGAACTGGCCCGACAGTTGGGGCGCGCTTTCTTCAAGGTCAAGACCCATGATTCTTCGGTTTAGTTTCGTTTCGTTTTCCAGTCGCTGGAATTGTCAAAATATGAGAAGATCTTATTTATTATTGACAATGGGGGGGGTTATGCTAGAATGTCTTAGGTGGAGTATCAAAATCTAAAATAAAAAGGGGGACGACTGTAAGATGACAAACTTTTTGGGACGTCATGTATTGGCCGAGATCTATGATTGCAATGTTGATATCCTGAACGATATCAACACAGTGGAAAAGATTATGGTCAATGCAGCTCTTGAGGCGGGCGCAGAAATTCGCGAGGTTGTATTTCACAAGTTCAGTCCGCAAGGTGTGAGTGGGGTTGTTGTGATCTCTGAGTCACATCTCGCCATTCATACGTGGCCTGAGCTGGGATACGCCGCTGTTGACGTCTTTACCTGTGGAGACAAAGTCGATCCATGGGACGCGTGCCACTATGTTTCCGAGAATTTTGAGGCAGGTGGTATATCAGCTAAAGAGTACAAAAGGGGCATGACAGAGGTCGTCAAGAATGCTGCCAACATGTAGTAGGAGGGATATTTATTTTATTCCGCATCCCATTATAAAAACCCTGTGATCTAAGAGATTGCAGGGTTTTATCAATAGAACATCGGCAGCGAAGAATGAGGGAGTATTTCCCTAGAAATTTCCTAGAAATTTTGGCGAAGTTTTTGGCTTATAATATTGATATTGATACAATTAGACGTTAGAATAATGAAGAGTGCTTCCGGATTGACAGTTGATCGTTGTCAATTGCAGAGAAAGGCCGTTTCAGGGCGGTTTAGAGGGGGATTATGGCGCAGGGAGTTTATGATTGTCCAAGGGCATACGAGATTTTGTCGGCGTATAGTGATTTTGTGGATATCAAACTTGATGAGATTGAAATGAACTTATGTTCGGCAATGGTGGATGCCGTTAGCCGGGTTTTGGGGCGCAGCCATAAGAATCTGGCGGTTCTGGCTGATATTTTGATGTGTCTGTACTTATCGGATCTTGTTCATAAGAAGATCAAGGCTATGGGGGTAGATGGTGATGAGAAATCCGGCCGCCAATACGCTGTTTTGTTGGGGGATTATTGGCTGAGTGAGTCCTTTTGGCAACTGATTTCACATTGTTTCTATGCCCAGGTCAGCTTGCGTCATTTTACCAAACTGGTTAAAACGATGAAAGAGGGGGCTCTCCGGCGTTGGCAGCTGGCGCAGGAGCAGTTTGGCCGGGAAGAGCTATCCTTGATTTGGGAGATGGAGCGGGGGGCTATGATGGCCCTCGGCGGCAAATTGGCCGCGGAAATTCTTGATGCCAACGCAGCGGCTGCGACGCTGTTTGAGAAGTTCGGTTGCTGTCTGGGTATGGCCTGGGCGGCGGGTGTCGAAACGGCTGTGGACGGCGGGACGGGGAGCGCTGCGCCTGCGCCGGAGGATTTTCTGGCTGAGGCGAAGGTGCTGGCTGATGAGATGGCATGTTTTGGTGATGTGACGGCTTTATATGAGATTCTGGAGTTCCTTGCTGAACATCTATCGGTACGATCCGAAATGTTCGGATTTTAGGTGGCAGGGTGTCTTAAATTCTTCTTGCGGCTTGGCAGCAGACCGTCGGTTCAGTTGCGTCGGTTCAGTTGGTTGGCAAAAGTGCAGTTGGCAAAAAGTGCAGTGGACAATGGTATAAAGACATTGTACAATAGACGTTATACAGATGATGATGTTCAATTGATAAGGGAAGGCACAATATTGATGGGCCTTTCTTTCTGGAAAGAGGTTTATTATTGAAACGGAGAAAATCAAATCCAAATGAACTGCCTTTGCTTGGGCACCTCAAGGAGTTGCGTAAAGTTCTGCTGGTGATCGCTTACGCTGTGGCGGGGGGGGCGATTGTCGGGTGGGCTTTGGCGCCTACTGTTCTTTCGTTTATGGAGATGCCTGTGGTGAATATGCTGGATGTGTCTTTTATCAGCTTGGGACCTCTGGAAAAACTGATGGTAAAACTGAAGTTGTCTATGGTGATTGGGGTTCTGATTATGGCGCCTGTGATTTTTTGGCAGATCTGGAGCTTCCTGTTGCCGGCGCTGAAACGGTCTGAAAAGAAGAATGTTTATTTTGCCGTGCCTTGGTCGGTTGTTTTGTTTCTGGGCGGGGCCGCTTTTTGTTTTTTTGTTGTGATGCCGCTGAGTCTTAACTTTTTTGTGTCGATGAGTCAGGAAGGTATTGACACACAGCAGATGTATTCTATTAAGACGTATGTTGACTTTGTCTTGCGGTTTGTATTGGCTTTTGGTCTGGTTTTTCAGTTGCCCCTTGTGTTGCTGCTGCTGATGAAGTTAGGGGTTCTGAACCCGAAGACGCTGATTAAGTTTCGCCGCTACGCGATATTTTTCATTGTTTTGGCGGCGGTTATTATTTCACCGACACCGGATTTATGGACTTTGGCCTTGATGATTCTTCCGATGTATTTGCTTTATGAAGTCAGTATCTGGGTAGGTGTGTTGATGCTCAAGCGCAAGCGTAAGGAAGAAGGTGCGTCTCCATGAGTATGACCGGCATTGTTGTTATTCTTATAGCCGCGCTCCTTTTGTTCGGGCCGGAAGAGATGCCCAAAATTGCCCGGACGATCGGAAAGCTTTTTCATCAGGCGCAAAAAATCTATCAGGCTTACGCGAAAGATTTTCGCGACATGATTGAGGAACCAATGGAAGAGGTTAAAAAAATCGAGAAAGGGTTTACGAAGTCGATTAACGGTTCGCTGGATCTTTCGTCGTTGTCTGAAGTGCTTGAGGACAAGAAAAAAGAGTCTAAACAGACCGAACATGCCGATTCGTCCGGCAACGGCTCTGGGGATAAGGTGGCAGCCGGCGATGGCGCCGATACGGATAACGATGACGCTGTGAGTGATGGAAGGGGAACCGGCGCCAACGATGGAGCTGGGATGGACAACGATGGCGGGACCAACAGCAGAGAAGCCGGAACCAACGGCAGAGAAGTCGGAACTCATGATGATGATGATGGCCTGTTGCGTTATGAGGATAACCCGCTGAATAATCTGACGCAGAATTTGGTGGAGGATAGGCGCGGCGAAAAGTGATGTGACTGCAATATTGCAATATCTGGGATGTATTTGTGAGGAAAGAAAAGGGTGATATTCGTATGGAAGCCGCGCTGAAAAGAATATGGGCCCGCGAATTAGAGGAAGATCTGACCCGGATCAACCGCGCTCTGGAAGATTATTTGCGAGTTGAAGGCGACTTGGTTGCCGAGACGGGCCGTTTTCTTCTGGAAGCGGGCGGGAAAAGGATTCGTCCAAGTTTTGTGGTGTTATCCAGCAAGCTTTTTTCTTATGATTTTGATAAGGTGCGGCCTTTGGCTATGGCGGTTGAGCTGATGCATATGGCGTCGCTGGTTCATGATGATGTGGTTGACGCGTCGTTGACGCGCCGGGGCCGGCCTTCGGTTTCGGCGCGATGGGGCAATGAGGTGGCGATCAGCACGGGCAGCTTTTTGTTCGCGAAGGTTATGGATTTGGTGTTGGATCTGGAGGATCCGGCTTTGTTCGCGTTGTTCGCGAAGATGTGCGTGCAAATGACTTTAGGCGAAATTCAGCAGATTCGGGTCGCCTATAATGTGGATCAGTCTTTTAGGCAATACTATTATCGGATTTCGCGCAAGACAGGATTGTTGGTCGCCATGAGTTGCCAAACCGGCGCGATGGTTTCTGGCGCGACGGCGCGGGAAACGATGTTGTTGAGGAGGTTTGGACACAGTTTGGGCATCGCGTTCCAAATTGTTGACGATATTCTGGATCTGACGGCGGATCCCCGAAAATTGGGCAAGCCCTGCGGGGGTGATATTCGTCAGGGCATTATGACGCTGCCGATGATTTATGCTATGGAGTCGTTGCCGGCTTCTCAAAGAGATCGGTTTGCCGAAATTTTTTGTTTGCGTGATAAAGATGAAGCTCTGGTGGCCGAGGCGCTGTGGTTAGTTAAGATTTCCGATGGGATCCAGCGAGCCCAAGAGTTGGCTAACAGATATACAGAGAGGGCGCAGAATTGTTTGAGTTGCTTTCCGAAAACGCGCCATCGCAAGAATCTGCAGGATCTAGCTGAATTTGTCGGAAAACGGAAGTTTTGATTGAGGGGTTTGAGCTTCGTGGTTTCGGGATGCGGTCGTTGAAAGATGATGAGGCGAGTAGGGGGTGACAGTTTGAAATATCTCAAAGTTGTAGGAGAATGGGCGTTGGTTATTGGCTTGGCTATTGGACTGTCTCTGCTCTTGCGCAATTTTGTTATGGATGTGCGGGTGGTGCCGACGGGGTCGATGATTCCGACCATTCAAGAGCAGGATCGCGTGATTGTTGATCGTCTGTTCTATAGGATGGGGGCGTTGCGGCGCGGGGATGTTATTGTGTTTACGGCGCCGGACAAGCCTGAACTCAGAGATTTTAGCCGGCAGGATCTGGTTAAACGATTAATCGGGTTACCGGGGGAAACCGTTGAGGTTAATGGCGGCTATGTTTGGGTCGATGGTCAGGCTCTCAATGAGCCTTATGTTAATGCCGGCGTTACAGCGGGCAAATATGGACCTGTTCAGGTGCCGGAGGGCTATTGTTTCGTTCTGGGCGATAACCGGGGGGGGAGCAATGACAGCCGTATTTGGGGATGTTTGGAACAACGACTGATCATTGGACGTGTCTGGATTCGTCATTGGCCCCTTGATAGTTTGGGACCGTTGACGAAACCTCCGGATGATTATATGATTGAGAGTGCGGCTCTCGGTTTGTGTGAAAGGTGGCGCCCGTTTTGAATGTCTTGAAGAAAATTGGTAAATGGGTTCTTGTGTTCATGGCGGCTGTTGCGTTGTCATTGGTTTTGCGGAATTTTGTGGTCGATGTACGCGCGGTGCCGACGCCTTCGATGGTTCCGACCATCCAGGTGAATGATTACGTGATTGTCGATCGCCTGTTCTACAGGATGGGATCACTGCAACGCGGAGATGTTATTATGTTTACGGCCCCGGATAATCCTGAACTCGAGGACTATAGAGGACGGAAACTGGTTAAGCGCTTGATCGGGCTGCCGGGGGAAACTGTGGAGATTCGGGACGGCTATATTTGGATCGACGGACAGGCTCTGAATGAACCTTATGTGAGCGCCGGTGTTACCGCTGGGGAGCATGAACCGGTTCACGTGCCGGAGGGTTATTGTTTCGTTATGGGCGACAGCCGGGGGGAGAGCCTTGACAGCCGTTTTTGGGGATGTTTGGAACAGCGGCTGGTTGATGGGCGTATCTGGATTCGTCATTGGCCTCTTAATCGATTTGGACCCTTGACAAAACCTCCGGAGGACTACTATTTAGACGTGAGTACCAATCTCGACTTGTGTGAAAGGGGACAATCATTTTGGAAGTCTTGAAGAAAACCGGGGAATGGGTGCTTGTGTTCGTAGCGGCTTTTGTGCTGTCGTTGGTTTTGCGTAATTTTGTGATTGATGGGCGTGTGGTGCCGACCGGATCAATGCTTCCGACGATTCAGCTGAAAGATCATGTGATGGTTGACCGTTTGTTTTATAGGATGGGGGAGCTGGAACGGGGCGATGTGATTGTGTTTACGGCGCCGAAACATCCGGAACTTGTTGATCTGGCAGGACAGGCTATGGTTAAGCGCCTTATTGGGTTGCCCGGAGAGACTGTGGAGGTGCGGGACGGTTATGTCTGGATTGATGGCCGGGCGCTGAATGAACCTTATGTTATTTCCGGCGGCAAGACCGCAAGGGAGTTTGCGCCTGTCACGGTGCCGGAGGGGTATTATTTTGTTATGGGAGATAACCGTGAGGGGAGCAATGACAGTCGCACTTGGGGATTTCTTGACCGCAAGTTGGTTATTGGGCGCGTTTTGTTTTGTTATTGGCCTTTGGAGAATTTCGGCGGGTTGACGGCGCCGCCGGCAGAATACTTCTTTAGTTGACAATGGACAAGGCTGATATCCTTCAGCCTGTGGACTCATGGACAATGAGGAAAGTGATGGGAATGTGGATCTAGGTTTGTTTGAGAAAAAACTACATAGACTTCGTTTGGCGCTGCCTCGGCTTTGCGTTTTCCCCGGATTTGAGCGAGATGAGGTTGTGGGGGCTTTTTTGGAGTTGCTGGAGACGGTGGGGGATGACGCGGGGGCTGTCCGGTTTTATCAGGGGTATTTCGCTTTTGTGCGGGTTCTGCGTGGCCGCAGTTGGCCGGAGTATCTGGTGGGGTGTGTTATGCGAAGCCGACCGGAATTGTATGGGATGTCTTGGGAAGAATTGGGGCTTTCGGATTTGTTGAAGAGGGATCTGCGTGCTTTGCAGGAGGCCGCGGACTTAGAGCCGGATAAGGTTAAGGACTGGGCGGCTCACAGGTGGCCGGAGTTGGGCGATGAACAGGGCGTTTTTACCGGGTTTTTGAGTTGGCGGGAATGGCCTTGTTGGCGGATGGAGCTTGGGAGACCGGGTGAACGGGGCATGTCTTGTGAGGATAGATTGCTTGGACAGAGCGTCTTTTATGGGCAAAGGGCCTTGTTTGGGCAGGATGTGGGAGGTTCAGGGGAGGCCATGGAGTGGCTGTGTCGCCGGCAGCAAGAGTTTGTTGCAGTTTTTGCGGCGGAACGGGATTGGGCTGACAATGGATCGCGGCTTTGTGAGCATTGGCGCCGGCTGGGGACGGGGGTTTTTCAGGTTGCCACGGCTTTTTGCTGGGAGCCCGGTCGGGGGTTGATTCCCGTTGAGCGTCCGGATCCGGTCGCGTTGAATAATCTGTTTCGGCAGGAGCGGGAGCAGAGGGTTATCCGGGAGAATACGGAGACGTTTTTGCGGGGATATCCCGCTTCGGATGTTCTTGTCTACGGCAGCCGTGGTACGGGAAAGTCTTCTTTGGTGAAAGCTTTGCTTAACGCTTATGCCGAACGCGGTTTGCGCTTGATTCAACTCCGGAAGAAGCACCTGGCGGCTTTGCCGGAGATTGCCGGAGAGGTTGTGGGAGCGCCTTTGAAATTTGTTGTGTTCATTGACGATTTGTCTTTTGATGAGAAGGAATCGGATTATAAGGAACTGAAGTCTCTGCTGGAAGGGGGACTGGCCAGCCGGCCGCCCAATATGCTTGTTTACGCGACGTCCAACCGCAGGCATTTGATGCCGGAGACCTTTGCTGAGCGCGGCGGTGAGGTGCATGCCCAGGACGCTGTTGAGGAGAAGCTGTCTCTGGCTGATCGTTTTGGGATTACCGTGACATTTTTATCGCCGGATCAGGAGAGTTATCTGGCGATTGTGCGCGGATTGGCCGAACAGGCGGGTTTACTGGGGCGGGATGGTATGACGGAAGAAATGTTGATGGAACAGGCTTTGCGGTGGGCTGTCCTGCATAATGGGCGGTCCGGACGGTCCGCGAGGCAATTCGTTCAGCAGTTTGGCGGCGGCAGGTAGGCGGGCGCGGTTGACAAGTCGACAGGTTATCATCAAATATCGTGTCATGGATTGAACAAGGGGTATGAGTTTTAATGGAGATAGGATTCGGGGTGGGTGTTTTTGTTTTGGGGCTGCTCATTGGAGGCGTTTTGGGCGTTTTAGCTGCGTTGGCTCGTGGGAAGAGCGGGCAGGGGCGTCTTGCCGAAGAGAACGCCGTTCTGCGTGAGAAGAACGCCTGCATTCCTCAACTCGAGAGCGTTCTGGCGGCTGAACGCCGGGAGAAGGAAGAGAACCAGCGTCTGGCGTCGGAGCAGCGCGCTTCTGTGGCCGAACTTTTGGTGCGGTTGGAAGTGGCTGAAGACCGGCAGCTTGAACAGGCTGAGGTGCTGGCACAGGCTAAGGATGAAATGAATCAGGCTTTTCGTGTTTTGGCTGCTGACGCGTTGAAGCAGAATAATGAAATGTTTGTGGAGATGGCCAACTCGTCTTTGGCGCGTTATCAGGTGCAAGCTAACGCCGAACTGGAGAAGCGGGAGACGGCTGTGAGCGAGCTTGTGAAACCGATCCGGGACTCTTTGGCCCAGGTTCACGATAAAATTCATGAGATCGAGCAAGTCCGCGTCGGCGCCTACCATGGGTTAAGTGAACAAGTGGTCTCCATGGCGGCCGGCCAGGAAAAACTGCAACGGGAAACATCGCGGCTGGTTATGGCCCTGAAAACCCCGATAGTGCGCGGTCGTTGGGGAGAGATTCAGCTCAAACGCGTGGTCGAATTGGCGGGCATGCTTGAGCGTTGTGACTTTGAACAGCAACCGGTCACCGATGGCGAGAACGGGCGGCAGCGGCCTGACCTTATTGTACATATGCCGGGACACAAACGGATTGTTGTGGATGCCAAAGTTCCCTTGGCCGCCTATATGGAAGCCTTGGAGGTGGAGGATGAAGAGGGTAAAGCCGTCAAAATGCGGCTTCATGCCCGGCAGGTGCGCCAGCATATTAACAACCTGACAAGCAAGGCATATTGGCGGGGATTGGGGTTCACGCCGGAGCTGGTGGTGATGTTTTTGCCGGGTGAGATGTTGTTCAGCGCGGCGTTGGAGCAGGACCCGGCGTTGCTGGAATACGGCGCTCAACAGAGGGTTATTGTGGCCACGCCGACGACATTGATCGCTTTGCTGAAAACAGTCGCTTACGGTTGGCAGCATGAGCAGCTGGCCGAGAACGCGCGCCAGATTCAGCAGATCGCACAGGAACTCTATGACCGCATCGGCGGGTTGGTTGGCCATGTCGATGATATGGGGGGCGCGTTGAGGAAAGCTGCCGGAGCCTATAACGCTATGATAGGGACTCTGGAGAGCCGCGTACTGGTGTCGGCGCGTCGTTTTCATGATCTGGGGGTTTCCGTCGGGGAGCCGCTGGCACAGCTAGAGGGTGTCCGTGAGGATTTGCGCGAGACGCCGGAATTGGGGCCGGAGTCAGATCAGACGCCGGGAGGTGAAGGCGCCTGAGATTGCCGGATCAATATCCGTCTGGCTGTGTTTTCTACATAGAGTGGATCCAACAGCTTATCCTGAACATGGTATTTCCAACAAGATTCATCAAGGATGCGGGCAAAATCATCGTACAGTGATTCTACATCCTCGCGGCTGACCTTATAGGTTATATCCGAAAAGCAATAGACAAGATGTTCCAGATTCGCGACCAAGGCAAAAGAGACGGTGGCGTTATAGATCAGGGATTTTTTCACCTCGCTGACACAGTCCTCTTCTGACCAGCCGGGACGGCCATCAAAAACCCTTGACGGCAACTTCGCCCGTTCAGCTTGTTGGGCCTTGTTTTCTAAACTTTTTCGGCCGATATTCAGCAAAGTGTCTTCATAATTGAATTGTGTGGTGAGGCTCTCGGGAAACATCTCGGAACCGCCGCTCATGGTACCGGCTAATGGGAGATGGTTTTGGAGGACGCAAATTTTGGTGTCACCCATGTAAAGAGTCTGAAAACGTAAAACGGAATGGATATCATGGGTTGTTGCGTCCAATTGGTCAAAAACGCGGCGTTCTTCTATGAGAATATTTGATGGGATAAGGATCAATCGGACAATACAGAAGAGAAAAGCACCAGCGATGCCCATCAGGATTATGGCGATGTTTTTATTCCGCAAGGCTGTCACCGGCTTCCGCTTCATATTTTAGGACAAGACTTGGTATTTTATGAATTACCAGAGGAATGACAATGGTGAAAAAGGGTTCAAGATAGCTTGCGAGTATTATGGCGAGGTTATAGGGCCCATCGATGACGATGGGTCGTGAATACCATAAATTGCTGCCAAACATGACGGCCGTTACCAGTATGGTGGATAGAATAATGAAAATGGACCATACGCCCCACGCCCAGCGTCTGATCGTGAGAACACGATCGAGGTTGACGATGCTTATTTGTTCAGGCCGGGTTGTTTTGTGAGGACTCTTTCCCGCAAAGCGCGGCCAAACCAGATGGATCACAAGATTAGCAATGAGATAGCCGGTTCCGGCGGCGATAACGCATGCGAATATAAGATCGTGGGCTTTCCAGAAGCCTATGACCGTCAAAGGGATTGAGACGATCCAAGCGACCAGAACATACAGCAATAGAATCTGCAGAATTGCCAGCCTGTATTTGGCGGCAAAGACATGCCTGTTCTCGTCCATAAGGCAGTCAACGCTTGTCAGGGTGTCCTTGGCTTGTTGTATGGCGGTGGGTTCGTCCATACCGCTTTTTAGCAGATCCAGCTTCTTGGCTTCAAGGTTGCTGAGGATTTCGGCTTTGAGATCATTGTTTTTTTGAGAATTGGCGTAGCTTTTAAATAGATGATTAACATGGTTCTCTAACTCACTCATGGTTAACGCCTCCTTCAATCAGACGGCTTATCAGAGTTTTGGCTTTCTTCCATGCGGCGACGGATTTGTCATAAGACGTTCTCCCCAAAGGCGTGATTTTATAATACTTGCGCCGTCCCCCTTGGCTTTCGTCGCCCCAATAGGATTGTATGAAACGGGCCTTTTCCAACCTTTTCAGGCTGGTGTAAAGGGACGGTTCCCTCAATTCGTAGAGGCCGCCGCTGATGGTGCCAATCGCTTTAATGATTTCGTAGCCGTAGTTGTCGTGCTCAATGAGGACCCGTAGAATCATGGTGTCAATATGACCGCGAACCAAGTCTCTGCTCATAGCGTCATTCACTGGATGACCTCCTCAAAGAGTATCATATGGCATATTACTATGTATGTCAAGGTAATATTGCGCAGGAAAACCGCTTCCTGCCTGCCGAATTCGGGTTACAGATCATCCTCTTCAAAATTCTCCGGATTCAACGCCAATAAATCCGGATGCACGAACCGTCCGTCCCGGCGAACGCAAACATCGTCAAAATAGATTTCTCCGCCCCCATACTCGGGCCGTTGAATCAACACAAGATCCCAATGAACGGCGGACTTATTCCCGTTGTCGGCGTCGTCATAACTGGAGCCAGGGGTGAAATGAATGCTGCCGTTGATCTTCTCGTCAAACAGCGTGTCCTTCATGGGTTTTTGAATAAACGGATTGACTCCGACGGCGAATTCGCCCACATAACGGGCGCCCTCGTCGGTATCGAAGACATGGTTGATTTTTTCGGTGTTGTTGGCCGTGGCGCGAACGATCTTGCCCTCCGCGAACTCCAGCACAACCGATTCATAGACAAACCCATGATAGACAGAAGGGGTGTTGTAGGAAATAACGCCGTTAACAGAGGTTTTGACCGGCGCGGTATACACTTCGCCGTCAGGAATATTGAAAGTTCCGTCGCATTTCGTGGTGTTGATATCTTTAATGGAGAAGCTCAGATCGGTGCCCGGTCCCGAGAGGCGAACCTTATCCGTTTTGTTCATAAGCGCGAGCAAGGGATCCATGGCGACCGATAACTGAGCGTAGTCCATGGAACAGACCCGGAAATAAAAGTCGGCAAAAGCCTCGGTGCTCATCTCAGCCAGCTGGGCCATAGAAGGGTTCGGGTAACGCATAATGCACCACTTGCTGTGTTTGACTCTCTGTTCCAGATGAACAGGCAAAGCATAAAGATTGGAATACATCCGCATCTTATCGGCAGGGATATCAGCTAACTCGTTGGCGTTGGCGCCGGCGCGGATTCCCACATAAGCCTGCATTTCCTTCATTTGCGCCAAATCCCAGCGAGCCATAGCCTTAGCCTGATCTTCAGTCAGATGCATCAGCTGTTCCCGCCTTAAATCATTGGTCGTGACAGTGATAAAAGGAAATCCCCCCGCGGCGTACGTCTCCTTGATCAAGGCCCGGGCGAGATCGGTCTCAAAGCCGCTGAGATCTATCAGTATGTTTTCCCCTGGCTGCAACCGCACAGAATATGATATGATGGTCCTGGCTAACTTTATAAAACGTTGATCCATATGAATCCCCTTTCTTAGGATAAAAATAGACAGTTCCAAGTATACACCAACCGGAGGACCGATGCCAGCAAATACGCAGTTCCGCCACAAGCTGGACGACCGCGACCAAGGCAAAAAACTAGAGGATATCCTGCGCGGACGGTACCACTTTTCCCGCAAGCTTATCCAGCGGCTCAAAAACGCCGGCGCTGTCCGCCTGGACGGCGAACCTTCCTACCTCACCACCCGTGGCCGCGGCGGGCAGATCATGGATGTGGATCTGTTCGAACCGGAGGAACCCACCCTGGAACCGGAAGATTTGCCCCTGGACATCCTTTATGAAGACGAATTCTATCTGGCTCTCAACAAACCTCCTGGTCAAATTGTTCATCCGGTGGGACCGCACGTCCGCGGAACCTTGGCCAACGCCGTCGCCGGATACTGGCAGAAAAAAGGAGAATCGCGGCTTTTCAGACCGGTGTTTCGTACAGATCGTGACACCTCCGGCGTCATCCTTGTGGCCAAAAACCGTTACGCCCATCAGCAGCTCTCAGTGCTGTCAGAAAAACAAAAAGTAGAAAAAATATACCTGGGTGTCGTCCAAGGGCAGCTCCCCCAAACAAACCAAACAGGCGTCCTGGACATGCCCATGCGTCCCAAAGCCGGCAGCAAAATCCTCCAAGAGATCCATCCCCAAGGCAAACCGGCGCGAACGGTGTACCGTGTCCTGGCTTGCGATGGGCAGCACACCTTGGTGGAATTCCGGCTGCTCACAGGCAGAACCCATCAGATTCGGGTTCATTGTCAGGCCATCGGTCATCCGCTGGCAGGAGACACCCTCTACGGAGGAAGCGCAGACTTATTTATCCGTCAGGCTCTTCATGCCTATCTATATGCGTTTTGCCACCCGTTTACTCAGGAAAACCTGATTGTGAAAGCGCCGATTGCTAAGGATCTTCTTTGTGTGGATTTGTTCGAGGCGCAGGGCTAGGGAGAAGGGGTCAGGGGTTAGGGGTTAGGGATTAGGGGTTAGGGATTAGGGAGAAGGGGTCAGGAGAAGGGGACAGGGGTTAGGGGTTAGGGGTTAGGGATTAGGGATGGTTGGGAATTCCATGAATTCCCTGCTTTGTCTAGGACGCAATGGACGCGGGATACAATACAACACAATGAGATGAAATAGCCCCATTCTTCAATTCTCTCAAACGCGGGGAATTGCAAATTCCCAACCATCCCTAGCCCCTAACCCCTGTCCCCTAACCCCTTCTCTTACCCCTTGTCCCCTAACCCCTTCTCCCTAGTAGCCCCTAGCCCCTAATTGTGCCTCGCAGAGGCACAATTTGACACAGCCTGTCTACTCCTTTATAGTAAACATTACAGAATAATTAATGAGGAGGGCTACCAATCATGACGAAATGGGTATGTTCAGTTTGCGGCTATACTTTCGAGGGAGAAGCGCCTCCGGATAAATGTCCGCAGTGCCAGGCGGATTCGGACAAGTTCAGAGCCGGCAGCGGCGATAAGGTTTGGGCCGACGAACATGTTCTGGGAGTGGCAAAGGGCGTCGATCCGGAAGTTATTTCTGGCTTGAAGGACAATTTCATGGGTGAGTGCACAGAAGTTGGTATGTATTTGGCTATGAGCCGGGTTGCCGATCGTGAAGGATATCCTGAAGTGGCGGAAGCGTTTAAACGCTATGCCTGGGAAGAAGCCGAGCATGCCGCTAAGTTTGCCGAGTTGTTGGGCGAGGTTCTGACCGATAGTACCAAGAAGAATCTGGAACTGCGGGCGGAAGCCGAGTATGGCGCCTGCGCCGGCAAGAAGGAACTGGCGGTTCTGGCTAAGAAACTGAATCTGGACGCCATTCACGATACTGTTCATGAGATGTGTAAAGATGAAGCTCGCCACGGTAAAGGGTTCGCCGGGTTGCTTAAGAGATATTTTTCTTAAGAAAGCATTTTGAAACGTGAACTTTGAACCGGCGAATTGGTGAACCGGCGAATAAAGGAGAGGGATCATGCTCTGGGAATGCACAGTCTGTCATTACGTGCATAAGGGCGACGCGCCGCCGTCGATTTGTCTGTTATGCAAAAACGACTCAACTTATTTTGTTAAGGTTGAGGAGGGGGAAGTCGCACAGCCGATTGTTTCCGGGGTTAACCAGATTCTTTCTCCTTTGGATCCGGTTGACGCAATGACCAAGGCGGTTACTTCGTTGACGTACGGTTTATTTATTGTGACGTCTTTTGATATGGACGGGGATGGGAACCGTTTGCGGGATAACGGACAGACCGCGAACGCGTGTTTTCAGATCACCTCTGAACCGGTACAAATTGCTGTGGCGCTGAACAAGAAGAACCTGACCCATGATTATGTTCAGAGAAGCGGCAAAATTGGCATTTCCGTGTTGCATCAGCAGGGACACACCCTTGCGGCTAGGTTTGGCTACAGTTCAGGTCGTGATGGTGATAAGTTCGCAGGTGCGGCGGTTCATCGGGGCCGGTCGGGTGTGTTGCTTATGAATGAGGCGCTGACGACTCTTCAAGCCGATGTTGTCCAAAAGGTTGATGCCGGTACGCACACACTTTTTCTGGCTGAAGTGACAGCGGGAGAAGTTCTGTTTGAGGGTGAGCCGATGACATATGCCTTTTATCGCGCCACACGCTGAGTGGCGAGAGATTTATAAAGCTGCAGGTCAAACGACTTGCGGCTTTGTGTTTTTTTGAGGATCAGGCTGTATGAATGACAAATGAACAACCAATGAATAATAGGCCATGTTTTTTTGCGTTTGGGGTTGAGATTTTCCATATAGTGTGATTTAATAAAAATAAAAAGCGGGGCTTAAGATCTTGAGCATAAAACGAACATCCTCGAAACAAATATCTGCGGTTCTCTTCTTGCTTTTCCTTTGCTTTTTCTGCTTGCTTCAGCCTGGATGCGCAAGCAAACAGGCCTACAATCAGACATACGAGCAGATGAATGAACAGGCGGTTTTGTCTCCGGTCGTTATTACGATTGTGACCACGCTATTTCCTCAGTATGATTTTGCCCGTGCCGTTGCCGGGGACAAAGCCAACGTTGTTCTGCTGCTGCCGCCAGGCGTAGAGAGCCACGAGTACGAGCCGGCGCCCGCCGATATTAAACGCCTCCGAGAGGCTGATGTTTTTGTTTATACAAGTGATCAGATGGAGCCCTGGGCGCGTTCTCTTGCCCGGAGCAGCGGCAGCCGTTCAGTCGTTGTGGATGCTTCAACTCATATCATGGGCGGGATGGCAGGAGAGTTCGTCGACCCGCATATTTGGACGAATCCCCTTTACGCCAAAACCATGGTTGATAACATAGCGGCGGGTCTATGTGAAGCGGATCCCATGAACACTGATTTTTACCGGGAGAGGGCGGATGAATACAAGTTTCAGCTGGATCAATTAGACGAAGAGCTGCGGCAAATCGTTGACGCCGGCTCGCGGCGGACGCTGGTTTTGGGAGGGCGCAACGCTTTTGTCAATTTGGCCGGGCATTATGGTTTAACCATTTATGCCGCTTACGATTCCTGCGCGGAGGAAACAGAACCACACCCGCAGAATATTGCTAGGATCATAGAAATGGTCAAGGCGGAGAATCTGCCGGTGATCTATTATGAGGAGCTCGTTGATGCCAGAGTGGCGCGTACCATTGGCGAAACGACTGGAAAGCCCCTGCTCATGCTGCATTCATGTCACAATGTGAGCAGAGACGAGTTGGCCGACGCGTCGTTTCTGAGTCTAATGCGGCAAAATGCCGCCAATATCGCGAAGGGTTTGGAATAGAATGTGGCTGTAATTTCCTGCCGCCAGGTCGCGGTGAGAATGGGTGGTCGTCTGGTCATAAAGGATATTTCATTTGATGTGGATGACGGCGGCTATGTCTGTATAATGGGCGTCAACGGCTCGGGCAAAAGCACGCTTTTGCGCGCGTTGCTTGGTCTTGTGCCGGTTGCGGAGGGCAGCATTCTTTTGGGTGATGGATTGAAACGGAGTGACATTGGATATGCAGCCCAACGGATTAATCTGCACCGTGATTTTCCCGCGACGGTTTGGGAAGTGGTTCTGTCAGGTTGTTTGAACAGACGGGGGCCAAGGCCGTATTTTAGCGTTCAAGAGAAAGAGCTGGCTGAGGCCGGTCTGGCGCGTTTGGGGATGACTAACGACAAGAAAGCGTTGTTTCGCGATTTGTCCGGTGGGCAGCAGCAGCGTGTTATGCTGGCGCGGGCTTGTTGCGCCGCTCGCCGTTTGCTCGTTCTGGATGAACCGGCGCAAAACCTGGACAAGCAGGGGGAGCGCCTTCTGATTGAGCTTTTGGCTGAACTGAACCAGACCCAAAAAATCACTGTTATCTTTGTGACCCATGACCAGGAAACCGCACAACGGGCCCAGCGGATGCTCATTTTGGACAAAGGCGCTTGTGTGTTTTGGGGCAAACCTAGTAGGAGAAGGGATTAGGGGCTTGGAGAAGGGGTTAGGGATTAGGGGTCAGGGGTCAGGGAGAAGGAGTTAGGGGTTTGGGGGGACAGGTGGGGAATGGAAAGCGCTGGGGATTTCCTCAATTATCTAACATACGATTATGTTCAGCGCGCCTTGCTTGTTGGGTTCCTTGTGGCCTTGTGCGCGGCTTTGCTTGGGGTTGTGCTCATCCTGAAACGGTTTTCCATGATTGGCGACGGGCTGTCTCACGTGGGTTTTGGAGCGATGGCGCTGGCTTTGGCTTTGCATTGGGTCCCGATGGCGCTGGCGATGCCTGTGGTGATGGTGGTGGCTTTTTTCTTGTTGCGTCTCAGCGAGAACAGCAGGATTAAAGGGGATACAGCCATTGCCATGATCTCAAGCGCCTCGCTGGCCATAGGTCTGCTGTTGGCCGGCAGCGCCAATGTGAACATCAATAGCTTTTTGTTCGGCAACATTTATACAATGGATAAGGGTGATGCGGTTCTCGGAACAGTTTTGGCCCTGGTGGTGTTAGGGATTTATGGTTTTTTTTATCACACTGTTTTTGCCGTGACCTTTGATGAGGACTTTGCCGCCGCGGCTGGGGCGCCGGTAGGGCTCTATAAGACGGTGATCGGCATGATGGCCGCTGTAATCATTGTCGTCGGCATGAGGATTATGGGGGCGCTGCTGATTTCCAGTCTGATTATTTTTCCGGGTGTGACGGCGATGCGGTTGCGCGGAAGCTTTCGCGGCGCGGTGGGAAGTGCGGCTGTGATTTCTGTGGTTAATTTTTTGGTCGGAATGATGGCGTCGATTGTGTGGAACCTGCAGCCGGGGCCCAGTATTGTTCTGGTTCATACCATTGTGTTTGCTGCGGTATGGTTGGCGAAAAAGTGATCTTGCGGTATTATAGGTTTTCACTTAGGAGAATTGAGGAACTTATGATGACTGGCTTTCTTTATTGACAAAACATCCTTTTGTGGAAGTATTGGAGCGCTGTTCGCTGTCCATCAAACGTTGCAAACAGCCGGAGACGCTGATATCTGGCTGATTTTGAGCCAGAGGCCTTGTTTTGTTCCTTAAAAGGTATGTTTCAGGGAAGGATTTCCGCAATAGGATGTTGAAGGGTGTGTACTCGATGAGATTGACAAAGGGGAGCGGAGGAATGCTTTCGGTTAGGAACAATACAGTTTATGGCAAAAAGGCTTACAAAAAAACATATTTGCAAAAATAGGGCTTTATTCGAAGGAGATTTTGTTGTATAATGAGTTTTACAGAAAGGGGTTTTTTTATATGCCAAGGATTAGACCGGAATCTGACTTGAAGGATAGCTACCAGGAAATTTCTACTTATTGTAGGGACAAGAAGGAGCCTGTTTTTATAACAAAACAGGGCCATGGCGACCTTGTGGTTATGAGCTTGGAGGTTTATGAACTCTTGGTTCAGTCGATGGACATTTATCGTCTTGACCGCTTGCTTAATGAAGGAAGAGTTACCGAAGTCGGCAGCGTTATGCAAAGGCTCAATGCGGCCGATTCAGGGACACGGGGGTTCACCCTTCAGACTGATGACGTAAAAAAAAACATTCGTGAGTTCTCTTCCCAGAAGAGCCATGGAGAAGAAGCGGATGACAGCACCTATTCCTTTAGGAGCGCAGCCTCTCAGAATCGCGCCGATGCGCCTCCCGTTCAGAAAATCAGACAGGATTTTGTTAGGCAAGAGTAATCCGCAAGAGAGTCTTGTAGGAATTAAATAGGAAAGAGTCGGTTATCGGAGAATGTGATGCCGGCTCTTTTTTTGCGGATTTTTCGATTAGCAAATCTCTTATAATCTCTCCCTGGGAATAAACAGAATATTAGGCCCCTTATGCCCATCAACAAGAACAAAGGCGACCTGAACTTTATCCAAAACAGCCTGAACATCCTCCCCCTGCAAGAGCAGCAAGGAATCCTCAACCCTCTCCAAACTGAACATCATGCCAAAGAATTCTACCACGCCGAACTCGAAAAAAGGATCAACATACTTGATCACAGCCGATACATACTCATCCCATATCATCACACAGGTATCCCGGTCAATCGACGGCGGCCCGGCGCCAGATCTCAATTTTTCAAGGCTTTTACTAAGGGTGCGGTAAGCCTCCTCCTCATCACTTTTCAAGAGCGGACCCTTGCTGAGAGCCAAATAACTCCCATTGATGTCAACAAGGGCCTGGGCGACCTTATGGTTGTCAGCCGCTTCTTTCAACCATTCTACAGCCAGGGAACGCCTTTGGCTTTGATCGGCAAGATAATGATCGTAGCGATACCAATAGGCCAACCCAATCTGCAAGGAAACCTTCTTGTATTCGCTAATGTTTTCATTTTGAAACTCTCGCAAAGGATAGGCCGTATCAGGAGGCCGAAACCTCGAAACCCTAATCTCAACCCCTGATTTTAACTGTTCAAGTCTCTCGGCGTCTCTCTTTGTTAAGACGCCGGGACGCTCATCATCAGACAAGAAGAACGCTAACATTTTCGCATAGGCTATTGAATCCGCAGGCTTCATCAAAATAGCCCGCATATAAAGATCGGTGCGCTCCTCATGAGTTCTTTGCTCCTCAGCGGCTTCCGACAACAATTGATCATAGCTCTTGGGGGTACGATCCCAAAAGAATAGAGAACCGACGAATATCACCACAACAACCGCGGCAAGAGCAATCAACACCCAGCCTACAACGTTCCAATTAAAAGGTTTCCGGGCTTTCCCCCCTGCCTTCTCCTGGTTCTCTCCATTGGAAATTCTCCGATCCACAGCAACCATGTCTGGTTTCAAGTGCTCCGGAACCGGCGCCTCTTCCTGATACGACTTAACACCCACATCCGCGCCATCACAATGCTCCAAAGCCTGCATGAGTTCATCACAGGACTGGTACCGCTCTCTGGGATCAGGTTGCGTACACTTTTGGGCAATACGTTCCAATCCGGCCCAAGACTGACCGGCAAAAGTGAACAACAGTTTCCCCAGCGCATAAATGTCGGTTCTCGCGTCCACCCAGCCCACCGGTTCATACTGTTCCGGAGCGCATTTATCCGTTGCCGTATCCGCCAATCGGGTCTCTTCAATTTTCTTGATTAACCCATACCCAAGGAAAACCAGATCCCCATCCGGCTTAATCAGAACACCGCCCGGCTCAACCTCGCCCTGGACAACCGTCGGAGAACAACTGTGCAAATAATGAAAAACCGCGCAAAGCTGGTTGATCCATAAAATAATCTTCTGCCGGGACGGCAACCCGGACTCCTCCAGCACACAATCCAAAGGCGTCCCTTCAACATAATCCAGAACGATCTGATAGGTATGTTTGGTTTCAACAATATCAACAACAGGAGACAGGTTGGAATGCCAGAGCGCCTTTAAATCCGACGATTCCGCGGCAAGCGACCGTGAAACCGGTATTCCTGATTCCAGCCCTGACTTATTGACGTCTCGAACCCATACCGGTTCATCGTTTGTTTTCTTCGAAGCCAGAAACAACGCGCCGGAGTCATCGCGGCTAACCAATCGAATAATTTTGTATTTCCCATCCACATAAGAGTTTATCGCAAGCATTATTCCGGCCTCCCAACAATGATTATATAAAAAACAGTGTTTGAAGTCCATATTAATTGTTGTGGCATATTCGTTGAGCCCTTACGTTGAGTCCTTACTACCGTACGGGCACAACCTACTGTTCGCCAAACGCGAAAAATGACAACTCTTGTCGAAAAGCAATGGTGCCTTCGGGGTGCATATTTTAGAAGTGCAGGAAGCGACAAAAAAATAATTAGAAATATCTACTGCGGGGTTCTCCCGCAACCAAATGGTGAATGGAGATGGATATTATGTGGGCTCGTAACAGTCCCAAGGTAGGGTTTGGTGAGCGGGAGACTCCAAAAGCCCGCGAACTTTTTTCACCTTGTAAGGTTGCGTCAGGCAGAGAGGCGCTTGGATTCTGCCGCTCCCCAACCCCTGACGTGGCACTGTTACTGGCCAGCGCGGTATCTGCCTCCAACTCACCATTGAGTTGCGGGAAAACACCGCGGCAGAAAGCTCTGCTTATCCTTATCGTCAGTTAATGCACTTCTTAAATATGCACCTGCCTTCGGTTAATCTTTACACAATCCCTAAAAATATAGTAAAATAATGATTATTAGCCGCAACGATAAAACAGCGAAGGACAACGCGCTATGATCGCAACACTTCTTCACCAGGAAGGTATATTCACAACCCATCTGCCCGAAAAGACACACGGTCAGCATTGGCTGCATACATCACCCCAACCTGCTGAAGCCACCCGCGCCATCAGCATAGAAGGCATCGAAAGCGACCGCGAAGGAGAAGACGGCTACTGGCTTATCACAACCAATCAAGACGCTGACATCCTGGACAATAACGGCAACACCATGGATTCCTGCGTCCTGCAGTCCTTCACCATGTATCCGCTGCGTCTGAGGAAGACAGGCGCGAAAGCCTTATTATACATTGAACCCGCAACCCTGGGCCGCCAGCAATACCGCAAATACCGTGCCGCCGACAACGCAACCGTCAGCATCGGCAGACACGAAGGCAACACCATCGTTATCAACAGCCCTTATGTATCCGAATATCACGCGCGCATCGACACATCAGTGAACAGCTGGTCAATCATCAGCGACGGGATCAACGGGACTTGTGTCAACGGAAAGCGCGTCAAAGAAAAACCTCTGAGAACCGGAGACAGCATTTCCATCGTAGCCGGATGCAAAATGGTTGTTGCCGGGAACATTATCGCAATCAACAATCCCGACGGTAAAGTCCGTGTCAAAACCGATCTGCTCAAACCCATAGAAGAAACCCGGCCCAAACCGCCCTCGGACGATAGCACCAACAAGAACAGAGAAAGAAGCCCCTTTGACGTCAACACCTCCATCACCCTTTTCTCACGTTCTCCCCGGTTTGAACAGGAATTCAAACCGCCTACATTCAAAATCGAGGCGCCGCCGCCCAACCAGCTCGGCGAACAGACCCCCATAATGATGACCCTAGGCCCGGCTCTAACCATGGGTCTAGCCTCTTCCACCATGCTCATTTTTGCCGTTGTCAATGGGATGTCGCGGGGCAATCTCACCTCCGCCATCCCCATGATCGCTATGTCCATATCCATGCTCTGCGGTGTCGTGCTCTGGCCCATCCTCTCCCGGAAACACAACAAGAAGAACCGCCAACAGAAAGAAGCCCTTCGGCAAGAAAAGTACAGCACCTACCTCCAAGACTTCAGCAACAGCCTCATAAAAGAATGCCGGAAACAAGAAGAATTCCAGCGCAAAGCCTGCGTCCACATCAACGAATGCATCAGCCGCATCGAAAACAGAGAAAGAACCCTATGGGAACGCAGACCCGGCCAAGACGACTTTCTCACACTCAGAATCGGCCTGGGCGAGAAAGAACTGCAAGCCAACGTCAACTTCCCCGAAGACAAATTCACCCTCGAAGATGACCACCTGAAGAAACAGCTCCTGGACATATGTCAAGCCCGCCACCCCCTTCGCAGCATCCCCATGACCATCTCTCTGCTCAGTGACCCCATCAGCGGCGTCATTGGCGACAGACGCCAAGTCGTCGAACATATCAAAGGACTCATCATCCAAACAGCCGCCCTCTACAGTTACGACGAAGTCAAACTCGCCGTACTCTACGACATAGAAGAAGAGAAACACTTCGGATTCACCAAATGGCTCCCCCACATATGGGATAACACCGGCAGCTTCCGGCTCCTGGCCAGAACAGACGGAGAAATGAAAGAAATCTCCGCGTATTTCGAGCAGGTCATCGACCATCGCATCCAAACCGGCGAACGCGATATGGACGCCGCCAAACCACACTACATCATCCTTTCCCTCAGTCACACCCTCGCCAAAAAGACCGATATCCTCAAACGAATATACGCTCAGAAAAAGAACCTGCACATAAGCGTGCTCACCGCCTACAACAAACTCTCCAACCTGCCCATCGAATCCACGTTAGTCGTGGAACTCTACAACCCTGAAACCAGTATGACCGGCGAACTCTCCGGAGAAGTCTCCCGCAAACTGGCCGACAAACCAAAGGATTCCCAGGACGCCGCCAACAAAACAACCTACTATGCCGGACTGCCTGTCGCCGGAAAATACTACACCCAAGACAACCCCGGCACCGTCATATCTTTCATACCCGACATCCAGGTCAGAACCGACAACCGCACCAGCCCCGACACACTCGGCGTCCGGCTGGCCAACATCCGCCTGGACACCCTGGCCGCCGCCTTCCGGCTGCCCACAACACTCACCTTCTTAGAAATGTTCCAGGTCGGCAAGATCGAACACCTGAACATCCTCAACCGCTGGCAGGAAAACGACCCCACCAAAACCCTGGAGGCCCCCATCGGCATGAACGCCGTCGGCGAACTCTTCAAACTGGATCTTCACGAAAAATTCCATGGCCCTCATGGATTGGTGGCCGGTATGACCGGTTCCGGCAAATCTGAATTCATCATGGCCTTCATCCTCTCCCTGGCCGTCAACTACCACCCCCACGAAGTCGCCTTCATCCTCATCGACTACAAAGGCGGCGGCATGGCCAAATCCTTCGAAAACCTGCCCCACACCGCCGGCATCATCACCAACCTGGACGGCGCTGCCCTGAACCGCTCCCTGGTCTCCATCCAGAGCGAACTCAAACGCCGCCAAGCCATCTTTGCCGACACCGGCAAAAAGCTCGAAATCAGCAACATAGACATCTACAAATACCAAGAACTCTACCGCCAGCATGTCGTCACAGAACCCCTGCAACACCTGATCCTCATCGCCGACGAATTCGCCGAACTGAAAACCCAGCAACCCGAATTCATGACTCAGCTGGTCTCCGCCGCCCGCATCGGTCGTTCCCTGGGCATTCACCTCGTCCTGGCCACCCAGAAACCCGCCGGAGTCGTAGACGACCAGATCTGGTCCAACTCAAGATTCCGGGTTTGTCTGAAAGTCCAAGACAAAGCCGACAGCCAAGACATGCTGAAACGTCCCGACGCTGCCGAACTGACCCAAGCGGGCCGCTTCTACCTGCAAGTAGGCTACAACGAACTCTTTGAAATGGGCCAATCCGCTTGGGCAGGCGCTCCCTACTATCCTCAAGACAGATTCATCCCCGAGAAAGACGACGCCGTCGTCATCATCGACAGCAACGGCCGCCCCATCCGGGCCGCCAAATCCGATAAGAGAAACAGCCGCCTGGCCAATCCTAAGAAACAGCTGGACGCCATCACAGAATACCTCAAAGCCACCGCCGACAAAGAAAATATCAGCGTCCGGCCTCTCTGGCTTGAACCGATCCCCTCTGTAATCTTTCTTGATGAAATCAAGAAAGATTACGCAATGGACAATGGGGAGACGGAGACAACAAGCGGATTTTCGACTGTTAATTACATTCTCAATCCTGTTATTGGACAGTACGATGATCCCTCCCGGCAGCGTCAATGCACCCTGACCCTGCCCCTGACCGACGAAGGGAATACAATTGTTTATGGCTCTGCCGGATCAGGTAAAACCACCTTTCTTAACGCCCTCATCACTTCCCTGACCCAGGATCACACTCCCTACGAAGTCAATATCTATATCCTCGATTTCTCCGCTGAGACCCTGCGGGCCTTCGCCCAAGCGCCCCACGTTGGCGACGTGGTCTTCAGCTTTGAAGCTGAGAAAATCGAGAATCTTCTCAGGATGCTCCGTGAAGAAATCCACAACCGCAAAGCCCTCTTTGCCGATTACGGCGGCGACTTTATTACCTATATGAAAACGACCCAACCCGAATCCCGGATCCCGAACCCCGACCAACGAACAGCGAATCCCGACCAACGAACACCGAACACCGAACCCCGAATCCCGAGCATCGTTCTTATCATCCACGACTTCGGAATCTTTTCGGATATCTATGAACACAAACTCCGGGACATCATGAACCTCACTCGGGAAAGCGCCAAATACGGCATCTATGTCATCTTGACCGCCCTGAGTATCAACGCCGTCCGTGCCGTTATCCGGCAGAACTTCAAACAACTCTTTTCCCTTCAAATGAACGAAGCCGAGGACTATTTCTCCATCGTCGGCAAAACAGAAGGATTGCTTCCCGCCAAATACAAAGGCCGGGGCCTCGTCCGGCTCGATGGGCTCTATGAATATCAAATCGCCCATCTCACCGAAGATCCCATACCCTATGGATTTATACAGACTCATAGCCGGCAGCTGAAAGACCGTTATCCAGACGTGACTGCCCCCCCAATTCCCATCATGCCAGAGCTTATCACCAAAGAAGATCTGGCGGCGCACATCCAATTTAACGTAAATTCCCAAAGTAAGTTCCACAGTTGGATAGACGTTGCATTTAACCTGAAAAACGGAGCAAAGCAGAGTTAGCAAGGGGACAAAAAGCCAAGAAAAGCAGGGCACAACAACACCAATACAGGCAAAATGGGTATGCTTCGCACTCCCTGAAAGCACATTTTTCAGAGAAACTTCCGCAGGTATGGAAAATCGGATGGGAAAAATGGAGAGTGTTTATAAAGTAAGAATCAAGGGGTTATGGGATCATTTGCTGAGAAGCTTCGGAGACTGAACGACCAGTTCCGGCGAAACGGGATAAACACCAAACAAAGATGCAATCTGCTCGCCGAAAGTGAAAGCGAACAACTCATAAGGGGTTCTTCCGTTGAGAATCTTACGTTTGATACTGTTGACATGAGAGAAGATGAGATTGACAGTTTCTTGTGAATAATTATCGAAGGAGGTCCCGGTTGGTACGATGTTGCGGAATTCGGTATGGTTTTTCTCACAATGGGCTTTCTGGCTGGATTGGTAGGGGTCGCAAAAAAACAGCATCGTTTCTCTCTGGCCGGCGGCATTGTTCTCGATGTCCATAATGTTGGCAAACTCACCCCCGTTGTCAGTTAACGCAAG
>Ga0082212_10002226_pt1 | contig 28446 bp, 25 predicted proteins | sample TergutNt197P3_FD_71548 | JGI IMG/M metagenome (GOLD analysis project Ga0082212, IMG submission 71548) | Neocapritermes taracua P3 segment gut microbial communities from Petit-Saut dam, French Guiana - Nt197 P3 | ecosystem: Host-associated > Arthropoda: Insects > Digestive system > Gut ...
ATGGCCTCACGGAGTTCGGCGTTTGGCTTTCTAATGCCGTTACGTCTGTTATTCCAATTTGACCATTCGTGCCAAAACCAGGGTATATCCCATTTCTTGTTTCTTTATCCAATACAGGCTTTCCATATTCGAGACTGATTATGTCGCCCCATTTATATTTCATCCTTACTCGTTTCCGCCCTCTTTTCAGAAATCTAATAAGATATGCATTCCTACGGAATGCAGGGTTTTGGGATATGCTTCTTTTCTACCGAGAGACGCAATCATAACGGATTGCGTGATGTAAAACCGCGTACAGCATTCCGTAGGAATGCGGCTCTCGTAGAAAACCCGGTTCACCATCCATACGCATGCGCAGCATATCCGGCAATATCATGAAAAGACGGATTTTTTCGTGTGCATATTTCCAACGGTTATAAAACTTCTGGCAACCTCCGAAAACCTCAAAATCAAGGCTTGCGATCGAGACAAAAGCGGAGTTTACACATAGGTAAATGAGCATTTTGTCGAGGGAGCGTAACGCAGAGTTTGGGGTTTTCGGAGGTTGCCTTCTCCTTGATGGATGGCGCGCATACGATTAATTGGGCGTGAACTGGATGCGTCTGCCGCTTATAAAGGCGTTGCGCCAATGCGTGGCATTTAGGTTGTCTATCCGTACGGAGCTTCCGCTTGCGGGACTGTGGACGAAGTTGTCGTTTCCGGTATAGATGCCGGTGTGCAGTTTATTAGGCGCGGACGGTTCCCTGAAAACCAGTATGTCGCCCGGCAGGAGTCTGGATCGTGATATTGCCGTACCCGCTTTTACCTGTCCCGTGGTAACGCGTGGAACCTGTATACCGTGCTGTTGATACGCCCAGAAAACAAGGCCGGAACAGTCAAAGCCACTTTGCGGCGAAATTCCTCCAGAGCGATATCGTTTGCCGATTTGTGTGGATGCGGTATGAGCTACATTGGATCCCAGGGATGCTCCGGTCGGAGTTCCGATTTTAATCTTTTTAGCTGAGCAGCCGGCAAGAAAAAACAGCGTGAAACCCAGTAATATATAGGCGCCGTGGAAATGCCGATTAGTTATTGTATGTCGCATTTATTTCTCAAGTTTTCATTTTTGGGCCGTTTATGTATCTTACGCACTACGTTGACTGTATCGACGGAATTATGTGAGATATTATATGGAAATGCTGAGTAATTCGCCGTGTGGGCGAATCGCTGCGTTACACGGTGATTACAACCTCGACTTATGGACCGATATATGTCTTTTGTTTCTGCGCTCCGTGCGCCTTGCGCTTCATCCCGCACAGCGAATTACTCAGTATTTCCATAGAAAGTTTGACCATGTGCATGGACGGAAATGGTATTATCACGTAGTAAAACCGAATAGCGGAGGCTTAAATTTGTATGGAAAACCAAACGGAAGACGAATACACATTTGATCTGGATATTACCGGCCGAAAGCTTGTAGCGATTTTTTTCGTAATTCTAGTGGTCTGCGGCTGCTTTTTCGTCGCGGGATACGTCATTCGGGGTGGAGTGAATCCGATTCCGGAAAATTATGTCGATGCAGGCATCGGGCGAAATTCGGAAACGGGACGCCGTTCCAACGATGAAGCCTATAGCCCGGCAAAAAAACCCGTCGATGAACCGGTTTTGCCCCCTCCCGCGCTTGTCGAACAAACGCCCGCTCCGGTTGAAACCGCCGTTCCCGTTGCAGCCGCGGATAAACCAAAGCCACGGTCTGAAGAAATGACGAGTAACGTTGCCGTCCAGACGTCCGTCGAAAAAACTGCTCCTCCGGCAAAACAGGCGGCTTCCGGGAAGATATTGTATGCCGTGCAGGTCGCCGCTTTTCGCAACATCGGCCAGGTTGAAGAAAAGGAAGTTGAACTTAAAGCCAAAGGATTTGAATCCTGGATAGAGTATCCGCAAACGCCCGGCGACTATTATCGAGTCAGGGTCGGTCGTTTCGAAACACGCGCCGAAGCCGGCAGAATGCAGACCCGGTTGAAGGAAAACGGCTTTGACACAATGATCGCCGAGGTAAAATAATATTACACGCAAACCAGGCCGGAATGATGATGATATGGAGAGGCGCGGTAGCAAGCTCCCGCTTTTAAAGCGGCGGCAAGCCGTCGCGCTCCATATTTTGCCATTGACGGCCGGTCTTCTTATTGCCGCCGCTTTTCCGCGAGCGAATCAGGCGTGGCTCGGCTGGGTGGCATGGATTCCGCTTATTCTGTTTGTCGCACGCGCGCAAAGCCGACGTGCGGCGTTCCGGGGCGGCTGGCTGACGGGTGTCGTATGGTTTTTCATTCTGTTGCGGTGGATGCCGGAAGTAATGTCAAGCTACGGCGGAATGCCGTCAATCGCCGCATTTGTGGCCTACGCACTGCTTATTGCCGTGCTTGCCTGCTATCCGGCCGCCGTCTGCGCATTTACGCGCCACCTGATGTTTCGCCTTGGCGAATGGTGTTTTCTGCTTTTCCCGGTCGTCTGGATAGTAATGGAATTCGTGATAAGCGTAACGCCGTGCGGCGGCTTCCCGTGGCTTCTGGCCGGATATACTCAAACCCCGTTTATTCCAATGATTCAGATTGCTGATATTACGGGAGTCTACGGCGTTTCATTTGTTCTGCTTTGCGTTAATACGGCCGTTTCATGGTTCTTCATCGAGGAATCGACTAAGAAACGCCGGCGCCATGCTCCGCTTATAATCACCGCCACGCTGGTTGCGGGCGTTCTCATCTACGGACAGTCGGCCGTCAATCGCTGGGAAAAAATCGAAGCGCCTTTTCAGGCGGCATTACTTCAGGGAAATATTTCTCTCGATGATCCATACAACGTAATGCAGGAAAAATTCGAGCGCGGTTACCTGCGCATGTCTGACAGTCTGGCCTACGTCCCGGTAGATGTTCTGATTCTGCCTGAATCTCCCACTACTAAAATATTTCAAAACGACGAATGGTATCGCCGTACGATGGAAAATCTTGCGCAACGCTATCCGCTAGGGCTGGTTTTAAGCAATATCAACTTTGAAGAACTGCAGGATGGGACTGAAGCATATTACAACAGCGCCTTTTTCCTGACAAAAGACGGATCGCTGAGTGGCATTTACGACAAAATCCACCTGGTTCCATTCGGCGAATATATTCCTTACAAAAAACTTCTCTTTTTCGCTGAAACGGTTTCAAAGGAAATGGGCGGTTTTAGCGCGGGAAGGGAATTGCGGATTTTGCCCCTGGGCGATCGTCCGGCAAACGCCGTAATCTGTTACGAGGCGGTTTTTCCCGGTCTTGTCCGACGCTTTGTCGATCGCGGCAGCCAGGTGATTATAAACCTGACTAATGACGGCTGGTATGGCATAAGTGACGCGCCGTACCAGCATCTTGAAATCGCCCGTATGCGGGCCGTCGAAAATCGCAGATATTTTCTACGCGCCGCCAATACGGGATTTTCCGCAGTTATTGAACCAACCGGCCGCATCGCGGCTTCCACCGACTGGGCGCAGGAGGCGATTTGCCTGGGACGCTTCGGTTTTATTGAAGAAAAGACCATTTATTCCAGTTGCGGAAATGTTTTCGCCTGGCTGTGTGTTATTATTTCCGCCGCCGCACTAATATGGGCAATACGCGGTCGAAAGAAATTTTATTAACCGCAAAGAACACAAAGAACTCAAAGGGAAACGAATCGTTTGTCTTTGAGTTCTTCGCGGTATTTTACTGGTCGAATTATGGAGGATTAAATGTTTCAAATGCTTGAGGATCTGAAGGAAAAAATCAACGCCGTAGTGGAAAAGGTATCGCAGATAAGAGGGTATCTTTGACGCGGAACGAAAGCGTTCGCAGATTCTTGAGCTTGAAAAGAAAATATCGCAGCCTGATTTCTGGAACAATCAGGAAGACGCGCAGGCGGCGCTCCAGAAACGCAGCCGCATGGAGGCTGATATTGAAGCTGATTTGCGCTACGCGCGTAAGATCGACGATTTGAATGCGCTGGTCGAACTGGCATCCGAGGGCGAAAACGTACTGCAGGAACTTGCGGATGAAGTGGGACGTCTTGAGAATGAAACACAACACACTGAAATCCGTATGTTGCTTTCCGGCGAACACGACGCCACGAACGCGATAGTAACCATCCACCCCGGCGCGGGCGGCATTGATTCGCAGGACTGGGCCGACATGCTTGTCCGCCTGTATACACGCTGGGGTGAACGCGGCGGCTATACGGTCAAACTAATCGATTATCAGCCCGGCGACGAAGCGGGAATCCGTTCGGCAACGCTCATCATTGAAGGGGAATTCGCCTTCGGCTACCTTTCGTCGGAAAGCGGCGTTCACAGGCTTGTTCGCATCTCGCCTTTCGGGGGGATGGCTAAGCGTCAGACGAGCTTTGCGTCGGTGTTTGTCTACCCTCAGCTGGACGAGAAAATAGAAATTCAGATCGACGAAAAAGATTTACGAATAGATACATATCGATCATCCGGCGCGGGCGGGCAGCATGTAAACGTTACGGATTCGGCGGTGCGCATTACGCATATCCCGACTGGAATCGTCGTTTCATGCCAAAATGAACGTTCACAGATACGCAACCGCGATATGGCCAGACAGGTGCTTCGTTCGCGCCTCTACGAACTGGAGATGAGCAAAAAGCGCCAGGAGATGCAGGAGATCGAGGATTCCAAGGCGGATATAAACTTCGGCAGCCAAATCCGTTCATACGTGCTTCATCCTTACCGGATGGTGAAAGACCACCGTACGAAATTTGAAACGTCAAACGCCGATAAGGTTCTTGATGGAGATATTGAAGATTTTATCTACCGGTTTCTTGTCTTCAGGGGCGTACGTGGCGGTTAAAAGCGGAAGTAAAAAAAACGATCCTGTACGGCGGCGTATTTATGGCGGCGTGCTGCTTTTCGCAGTGATCGCCGGAATTTCCATTGGCGCGGTTCCGGCGCTTAGGGAACGTTTGCTTGACCGGGTTCATATTATAAAAACCGCGATGGCCGGCGGCGCCGGGCCTGAAATTACAGCCACGGGCGAGAATGACATTCCATATCCTGAGGAATTTATGCGTCCGGGTTCCGGTACGGTCGTCTCACGTGTGTCCGCTGAACCCGCGCGAAAAATCGTGGTCGCTCAATCGGGCGCTCAATCAATAACTCCGCCGGTGGTACGTTCAGGGACAAATTCCGCAAACTCAACGGATTCAACAAGTCCCGCGGAAAACGAAGACGATGATTCTCCCCGGTTCAGGCAGGGAAAAATCGAGTTGGAAGCATATGAGAAAACACTTGCGGCGAATGAAAAGCTGACTGCCATGGTACAGGGAGGCAACCCGGATCTCGGTTTTAAAACATGGGGTGCCGTGCATCGCAGTGGTGACATTTACTGGGTGCGGGTGATCTTTCAGAACGCTGACGGCGGCGATGTGGAATACATCTGGCAGACCGACATGGCTTCCGGCAAAATCGCTCCGCTGAACTTCAACGCCCGCAGTCTATAGCATAGTAATAATAATTTCTTAAAAATCTATTCTTTTTGTATTATTTGCCGATAGGTAAGACTAGGGTTCATCGTGTGCGGTTGAGCCGGTTTAATAGTGCGGTTTTTATTTGAACTGAAGCCGTAAAAATTTTAGGGAGGAAATAATTATGGGTTCTTTGGATGTTATAAGTAGTTCATTTGATGTCGCTTCGATTGTAAGCCAGCTTATGAAGCTCGAACGTCAACCCGTGTTCCAGTTGGAAGACAGGGTTACTTCGCTGCAAAATAAGGTAACCGCATATCAGAATATCAATACAAGACTGTCCGCTCTCGCCAGCAGTGTTAACAATCTGTTGTACCGCTCATCGAACGTGCCGCTTGTGCAATTGAGTTCACTCGATGAGAGGATGTCAAGGAGCATATTTACCAGCAGAACGGCGACTTCATCCAACGATAACATACTTACGGCTTCCGCTTCCGGAACGACGACAAGTAACGGAAATTATTCCATTAACGTAATGCAGTTGGCACAGGCGAAAATTTCGGTTACCGCACAGAGCTACGCCCTTACCGATAATTTGGGGGCGCTTTTCGGAACGATTAACGGTGTGCAAATCAGCCTTGATGACGCGAAAGCGCAGGCTGCTGCGACTAAAGCATTCGCGGGCGGCTCTGATACAATAGGCGCTGATGGAAAAATTACGATCGCCGGGAAAGGCAATTCGGCGGACATCACCGTCACCGCAGGCATGACGTTGGAACAGTTGCGTGATGCAATTAATATTGCGAGTTCGACAGAGGGATTAGGTATCACTGCAGCCGTCGAACCCGCATACGATGAAGACGGCATCACACATGTCGGCGAAAGATTGGCGATTACCTCAAATGATGCCGGAACGGCCAATGCTTTTTCACTCAAAATTGATGATGATGGAGACGAAAACACCCCCAATCTTTCAGAATCCCTTGGATTTAAAAACACACAGTCCGCGACTAACGCAGGTATCAGGGAACTGCAGACCGCTATCAACGACGCCAAAGCCGGCGTTACTGCTTCGATAATTTATGACGGGACCGGTTACAGGCTGACGATTACCTCAAAGGAAACCGGCGCTGATAACGGTTTTGAAATGGACGGCGCCTTGGGTGCGCTGGGATTTGAAACGAAGGTGGATGCGCAGGACGCCCTGCTGACAATCAATGGCATCCTTATAACCAGCAGCAGCAACACCGTCAAAGAAGCGATTGAAGGAGTAACGATAAACGTTAAAAACGTCACGAAAGACAATGAAAATGTAACGCTCAATGTCGGAGTGGACAACGACACGATTGTTTCCGCCGTCAAAGAAATCGTTTCAGCCTACAACAACGTAAGTATCTATATAAACAGCCAGTTTTACTATAATTCGGCGCTGGAAAGTTCCGGAGCACTGGCCGGCGACTCCACGCTTCGTATGATTCAGCAAAGGCTGCAATCGGCAGTCTCGCAGGGCGGAGTGCCATTTGGCGAAAATAACGGTATCAGGACCATGGGCCAGCTTGGAATTAGCTTTGAAAAAGACGGCAGCCTGACTCTCAATGAATCGGAACTAAGGGCGGCCCTGGACAAAGACTTTGATGCCGCGGCGGGGTTCTTCCTCGGATATGAAAAAGAAGGATATACAAACCGGATCGGAGGGATGCTGACAAATTTGAGCGAGGCTCTGAGCGGTATTAACCGGCCGAACCAGACTCCGATTAAAGGCGCCATGGACGGTATTCAAACCGCTATGAACGGGCTGAACAGCAATATCAGCCAACTCCAGAAAAGCATTGAAGAGTACGAACGGCGGCTTCAGATCAGGGAAGACCAATTGTATGCCCAGTTTATGGCAGCCGATGAGGCTATGCGCATGATGAGGGTAATGATGTCGTCTCTCAGCAGTTCGCTCGCCTCTCTTGGGGGTAACAGCAGCAGTAGTAGTAGTTAATTAGCGGTAATTAACATGGGAGCGCGGGCATAACGCCCACGCTCCCGGCGAAAACGGGATGAAACACAAGGAGCAGGTGTGAACGATAATAAGTATTTTGCCAATCGATACCAGGAAATGGATGTCAACACCGCACCCCCCGTGCATTTGATCGTAATGCTTTATGAAGCGGGTATCCGCTCGCTTGAGGATGCGCGCGGGTGCATGGAACGGAAGGACATAGCCGGCCGCGCAAAGGCTGTAAACAAATGCAGTGCTATTATTTCAGAGTTGCAGTCGTCTTTGAATATAAAGGAGGGCGGCGAAATTGCATCTTCGTTAAACCGCCTTTACGATTATATGAAATCGACTCTGCTTCGCGCGAGCGTTGAGCAGGAGCCCAAACTGATAGCGGAAGTGTTGGGACTGCTTGAAAATCTATGTTCCGCGTGGCGGCAGATTGATTCTTCAGCCGTGGTTACATCCGATGAACTGGGCAAACTAAATCCTGTCCAAAACGCCGGATTCCCTGAAAAACTTCCGGTAGTTGACGGCGGACTATTGGGTTCATTCAGTATTTCAGCATAGGACAACTGCCATGGATACGCTTGCCAAAGAATTCCGTGATGTGCTGGGCCTTTATGTCAAACTCACCCTGGACCTTACCCGACTTGCAGACTTCGGCGAGTCTGAAGAGAACCCCCAGGCGTTTATCCAGTCAATTCTCGACAACCGTAGCTGTTTGACGGAGATACAACAACTCAATCAGCGGCTGACACGGCTTTACGGCGTATGGAAGGATAAAGAAACGAATTCCGAATTATCCGTCGTTGACGATATTCGCAGTGTCGTTGACGATGTTCGCGAACAGATGCGACAGCTTGAAAAATTTTGCGGTATTGGAATACAAAAAATCGAAGATCGACGCAAGCAACTGTCAAAAGACCTGTCAACCGTAGGTAAAGGTTCACGTTACCTGAAAATGATTAATCCCGTGCAGGAAAACCATCCAAAGTTCATCGATTCTGATTGTTAATTATGGAGTGCGGTAGCTTGCTGCCGTCATAAAACACAATTGTAATGATATAAGCTTAAACTTTTAAATCAGTTACAGATTGTGCAATTACGAAGATTCTACCCGGCGCGTGAGCAAGCTGCCGCACTCCATATAAAAAGTTACTCCACGGTGATTCTGTAAGCCTCAACAAATTTACCGTTGCCGTCGGTGGCAAGCACGATATACTCGCCCGTGCGGGATATATTGTAGGACATAACCTGGTTGGCAAATGTGAATTGTCCGTTGGTGTTAATCAACGGCGCCCTGCCGCCCAGTGTGTCAGGCCGTTTAACAATTTCACATCTGTTGCCAGACGTACACGCGGGAAGGGAAAGCGGAGCGAAATAGTAGCTTCCAGAGCGAAAATTCTGATCTATCGATAGAGGAATCGTGTTCGCTTCATTCATATATAAAAGCTTGAATGTACCGACAAAATCGCCGTTGACTCTGATCTGGTACACGCTGTCGTCGCCGTGGGAAAACACCGTATTGCCAAAGCTGCGATAAATATCCGGCTCTTTTACTGGTATATCAACATACAGTGGTGTTTTCACGCCGCCTTTTTCGACCTCAATCTCCAGAATAGCGCTCTCGGGCATGTTCTCGAGCCTGTACTCGACGCCGTAGACTGTCAGCGTATCGGAGTTTCCATAGTACGTTAAGAAAAAATTACCCTTGCCGTCGCCTGTAATACCGGGTTCATTGACAAAGATATAATCACTATTTCCGTCTTGTTCAAACGACAATCCGGTTATACCGGTAAGCAGGCTGCTAATGATATATATGCTGCCATCGGGGTTTACCCTTATTACGGTGCCGCCTGGAACGGTTTTGGTGGAATCGTCGGGATAATTGATCACCGCGTTCTCAGGCGTTCCGGTAACGATAATCAGTCCGCCGTCAACGATAATTTTACCGCCGGAATGAAGGTATATTTTTGTTTCATTGCTGGTTCTGACCGTGGAACCGGGCAACAGCGTTATTGAACCGTCCGGTTCAATCTTCAAATCTCCAGATACCCATATTTCAATACCGTCCGGGGTCGTAATCCTTGCTTCTTCGTCTTTCGGCAGAATAATTGAACCGTCTGGAAGAATTACGGTTCCGCCAGGGAGCTCGATTTCCGTGTCTCCGTTGTCTCCGGGGATTTTTACTTTACCGCTTCCACCGGCAGGTATAGTTATACTGCCATCCTCGCCTATCTCTGCTCCGTCTGGCAACTCGACACCTGTCCCGCCCGGAAATTCGATTTCAGTACCGGGAGGTAATTTTATCTTGCCATCGCCATCCGGATCGGGATAACCCACAATAACGTTAAAATTATCCCAGGTTTTTTCGCCGTACATGACATTGACAGTATTCAATCCAGCTTCTGTAAGAGGATCACCTTCGGCTGGATCTGTTGTGAAGCCATCAAACTCCAGTTCGTCTCCGTTGCTGAATGTCGCGGTAACCACAATGTCCTTCAGATCAAGGCGCTCTCCAATTGCATAACCCAGCTTTGTCGGCGATTTGGTAACCTTAATGTCAATCAGGTCAACATCATGGTCGGTTACAATGACGTTGAAACTGTCGGTTTTATCGAAATAACGAACGGTAACAAGCTGTCGACCAATCGTATTCAGGATGTCGCCGTTGCCGGGATCCGTATCAGTATAAATATCATCGGTGAATTCATCACCGGTGTATGAATCTCGGTATATCGCGGTCACCACCATGCCGTCGAGATCCAGATTTTCTCCTGACTCATAAATGGTCTTATTCGGTGGCGTTGTAACTTTAATGTCGATAAGTTCAATGCCTATAAGGATAACCTTGTCCGCCACGGTAACGGTTGCCGTACCGGATATTGATGGGTTAGTTGCCGAAGTCACGGTGATAGTCAGAGTTTCCGCAGTTTCATCCGCAGTCACGGAAAGCAAACCTGACTGGTTGATTTTTGAGGGCGGGGTTGATTCCGAGCCGTCTTCTAATTTCCACGTCACGCTCGGATCAAAATTTCCCGTACCGCTCACCGTTACGCTGAATTGACAGGTTTCGCCTTTTTCAACAGTTGCATCGCATGGGTAAACGATTACATCGGTAACCGTAGCCGGCATTGGCTCCCAGCTTACTCCAGGCCATGTGCTTCCAGGGGTGCTGCTATTATCTTTCGTGCCATTGCCGAACTGGCCGTATAAATTATTCCCCCAGGCCCACGGAGTTCCGTTCTTTTTCAGCGCCACCGTGTAATCACCGCCCGCGGATATTACCGACCAGTCTGTTTCCGTTCCTACCTGACTTGGAGTGTAGCGGGTTGACGTGTTCCCATTGCCGAGCTGGCCGGAAGAATTATATCCCCAGGCCCAGAGGCTCCCGTTCGATTTCAGGGCAAGTGCGTGATATCCGCCTGCGGATATTGTCGTCCAACCCGTTTCTGTTCCTACCTGGCCGGGGGTGTAACGGGTTGATGTGTTTCCATTGCCGAGCTGGCCGAAATAATTAGCTCCCCAGGCCCAGAGGCTCCCGTTCGATTTCAGGGCAAGCGTATAATCGGCGCCTGCAGATACCGCCGTCCAGTACCCCGTGTTTTCTCCTATAATAACCGGGATTTTTCGGTTATCGGTCGTTCCATCGCCGAGCTGTCCGTAAGAATTACGTCCCCAGGCCCAGAGGCTTCCGTCGGATTTCAGCGCAAGAGAGTGGTAATCCCCCGCGGAAATCGCCGTCCAGTTCGTCTCTGTTCCAATCCTGACGGGTGTAAGTTCTCGCGTTGTCACACCATTATTGCCAATCTGACCGGAAGAATTATTTCCCCAGGCCCAAAGGCTCCCGTCCTTTTTCAACGCAAGAGCGTGCGAACCACCCGCGGCTATAGTTTTCCAATCCATACCTGTTCCAATTTTGACAGGTACGGATTTGAGTACTGTCGTTCCGTCGCCGAGCTGGCCGGAAGAATTATTTCCCCAGGCCCAGAGGCTTCCGTCCTTTTTCAGTGCAAGAGAATAAGGTTCACCTGTAGGAAAGCTGGCCGCTGATATAGCCGCCCAGTTGGTATCTGTTCCAACCATGATCGGTTCGGAGCTGGATTTACTCTTGCCGTCCGGGCCGTTGCCGCTTTCGCCGTTGCCAAGCTGGCCGTTAAAATTATCTCCCCACGCCCAGAGACTTCCGTCTGATTTTAGCGCCAAGGTATGGGAGCGCCCAGCGGATATCGCTGCGATTGAATTTTCTCCCGCGGCGTACACGGCATGATACATCAGGCCTGCCATGCCGAATAGAAGTGCGGGCATCATCAAAATTGCTATAATATTTTTGCGTTTCATTTTTCTTTAAATAGATTCTTAAAAATATCGGTTTTGGGAACCTGAGACTGGGCGGCTTGGGCGGCGGCGAGATTTTCGCGCTTGATGGCTTCGTAAACTTCGTGGCGGTGAACGGAGATATTACGCGGCGCGTTTATTCCAACTTTGACGTTTCCGGAACCGATGCTGAGGATCGTCACCTCGATATCCGTTCCTATTATGAGGCTCTCGTCTTTTTTTCGCGTAAATACCAGCATCCGTGTCCCGTCCGATCGTTAATCGTTGTCAGTCTGTTTATTCGCTTGTCCGCCATCCCTGTCCGAACTTTCCGTTTCCGTTTTCGCTCCGCTTAACAGCGGGTGCCTGACGGAGTATTTGCTGTCATGTAAAATCACCTGTCTGCCCCGGCGATCCTTTTTGTTGATCACAACCGGCGCCATCAGATTTACGGTGGCCTCACTCGGATCCGTCGGAATCGTAACTACCGTATATATGGTCAGTTCGGCGGAATTCGTGCTTTTTATGGCCTCCATATCTGAATCCGTCAAGCGGAATTCGTAACTCGAATCCACCATAAACGGATTGATCAGATATAGCGCGATAGGCGGAGTATCGTCGTCAGGCAGGGCCTGAAGATATTGAAACGGTTTAATGTCTTCCATTTCAAGGACGACAAAACGATGAAGTTGCGGAAAACCCGGCAATCCGTCATCAAACGCGATGACTGAGTCTTCCGGGATTTCCAACTCTCCAAAATTAATCGTATTAATGCGCATTGTACCTCACAAAACAGCGCCTGGCAGGGAAGAGCGAGTTTACGTCAAACTTATGAACAACTTGCGTTTCACTGCATGGTTACGGCCTATTCTATCCTAGCCGATGTAATCAAACAAGGTTCTTTGCTGTAATATCACGCCGCCGGACGATACCGCCGCGTTGAGCGCCGTCTGCAATTGACCTATTCGCATGGCGACTTCGGCAAGGTTGGCGTCCTCAATACGGCCTCTCTGTTCCTTCAATATGAGATCGCGGCTGTCGATCATTGCCGACATTCTTTCAACAAGGTTCAAGCCGACCCCGATTTTCCCTCGCGCCTGACTGAACGCGCTTACGACGGCGTCGAAGTTTTCCAGTGCCTTGCCTATGCCTTCTGCGTTATCGATGCCGGCAACAACGGGTGGCGGGCCGGCTTCAAGCTCACGGGGAATCGATTCCTTTATTGCGTTAATAATATCATCGACACTGTTTAAAGCGGCGATCAAATCCTGGCCGGAAATGCTTCCCACCACTTCAACGCCGTCACCAACGGGAATCGAATTTACAATGTTGTTCCCATTGTATTTCGTTTCAAACAAATCCGTATTTAAGGCAGTGTGTGGCGGCGGGAGGATCGTGTGAGGAGGTGTGCCGGCTGATGGATCCACTTTAACCAGTTCAAACGGTTTTGTGAAAACATCGGTGCCGGCGAATATGTAACGCCCCTCTACCTGCGTGTTGCCTAACGCGACCAATTCCTCCCTGAGTGTTTCCATCTGATTAAGGATTGCCTGCCGCCCTTCCTTGTTGGTCGGTTCGTTTGCGGCGTTTGATCCCAGCGTAAAAACAGTGGTAAGAATATTTGTTACCTGATTGAGCGAGTTGTCCGCGGATCTCAACTGATAGGTGCTTTGAATTATATTGAATCTGTAGGCGTCCAGACGCAGGGCCTGTTCGGTTATATCAACAAGATCAGAACTGCCGAGCGGGGAATCGGAAAGTTTGGTCAGTTTTTTCCCGCTCGACAACTGATAGTTTGTATCGGTAAAAAGTCTATTGAGCCTGTCAAGGTCGTTTAAAATACTTCTGCTTGTTTCAAGCTGTGTTACACGCATAAGTTAACCCTCTACCTTATGAAATTAAGGACTTCAGCGCTCAGGTCATTCAATATCGTCACAAAACGTGAACTTGCCTGGTACGCCCGCTGGTATTTGATAAGATTTGCGGCCTCTTCGTTAAGCGAGACTCCGGATTCGGCGTCCCTCAGAGTTAAAAGCTTGCCTAGCACGCTCTGCTGATTTTCTCCGTTTTCTTTCGCTACCCGCTGGTCCGATCCAACATCGTAAATAAACTTTGCGAAAAATTCGCCTATTGTCTGTGTGCCGCCAAAGAGTTTGCCAACGGCTATTTCGGCAAGGGCTTTAGCGTTGGTGTTGTCGCCGACACCCAATGATATAATTGTTCCCGGATTCAAAGGATCATCCTCACCACCTGATGCCGCTATTTCTCTTGCGTCGGTAATTAACAACTGCATCGTCCGAGCCGCGCCGTTATTTGGGTCCAATGACGGTGATGGCGTGAAAGTGAAGAAAGTTCCTCCCGGGACGCCATTCAGGTCGAATCCGGCGGCATGAACTATGTTTACTTCTTTCATGATTTCGACTGCCAAATCATCCAGTTGCTTAAGGTAACCCGGAATCAGTTTGTCGCGCATCTGGAGATGACCGCCGATTTCACCTGAAGTGATAAGACCGGTTATCTCTATCCCGCCCAGGAAAATGCCCTGAAAACCATCGGCCACTTGAGTGCTGAAACCAAATGTGAGGTTCGTACTCGTATCGCCAAGCACTATGGCGTCGCCCTTTGTCGTGGTTACTGTAATCGACCCGGATTCCGTTTCAAAGTAAAGGAAACTGGCTTTACCTAAAAGCGCCTCAAGGCACTGCTGGCGTTCATCGCGAAGCGCGTATTCGACCTCCAGTTGTCCGGCCGTATTGGCTTTTTCTATGCGGTCGTTAAGTTCGGCGATTCTTTCGGTCAGCTTGTTGAGTTCAGTTACGCCGTCATCAATATGTCGATCAGCCGAGGTCTGCACACGCTGGATATCGGTATAAACCCGCTTGAAATCGTCGATCATGGTTTGCGCCGTCGAAATTACCTGCGAACGCAGCGCCATATCGGTGGGGCTGCTGCTGAGTTCCGTAAAGCTATTAAAAAAAACATCAATGGATGCTCCCAACCCGTTACCGGCAACGGACTGTAAAAATGAGTCGATTTCACGCAGCGCGGTGTATTTTACGAGGTTTTCACCAAGCGACGAAAGCCCATAACTGATGCTTTGATCCAGATAGCGGTTTCTTGCCGCCCAAAGTTCGGTGCCGGGAACGCTGTTTGCAAATCCATATTTATTCGTCCAGTTATCCGGAATTGTAGGGTCGGTGAAAAGCACGTCCTGACGGGTATAGTATGGATTATCCGCGTTCACGGTATTGCGCTGCGAAACATTCATTGCGTATTGCTGCGCCGAAAGTGCCAGCTTTACAGTATTGAGGCCGTCTAAAATCGATGCCATAAGTTTAACCTCCAATTTTGCCGTATCATGTTTACGATGTTACGATGAAAGGGCTTTGCATATTAGTACATGGTGTTAACGTTTTAAGTTTATGCGTTTTGAGAAAATGTCGGGTAAACGGACGCTTCCGCGTTAAATGTCCCGTTCGGCTGATATGGCCCGGCAGCGTTGGCAAAGACCGAAAGCATCCCTTCCACGTATCGCAGCGGTTTTTCTATCAAATCACGGTTACGGGCGCCGACAATCTGAACGCGCCTCACGACGTTGCGCAAAAGTGTGGCGGACTCGTCGAGTTCACGTGAGTCTTCGAGGGTTTCCACGAGACGTATCAGGGTAAATTCCTCTCGCGGAATATTTAGTTCTTCGCAGAGCTTTTCGCAGATGCGCAGGCGTTTAGCTTCCAGACCCTGAAGGTGTGTAACACTGTCTTCTTCGGCCTTGTTGCAGTCCATCAGCTCGTCAACGCGGCCTTCGGCAAGGAGTGTGGTTTTTCGGTGTTCACATTCAAGCAGGTCGTGGTAGAAACGGATTTCGTCTCGCAGTATCGTAAGCAATTCGGGAATCTGATCGTGCATACAAAACTTCCTCATGCCCTGAGATCAAGTCGGCGCTCCTCCGTTTCGATCTCATTGGACGTCTTTATGTCTTCGGGCGAATCGTCGCCTGAATCTTTTCCGTCCGGCGTTTCCGGGTTCTGATTCCGCCTCCGAGGCAAATCATCCCGAATTCGATCTCCCCGATGTATCCTGTCAACCACCGGTGAGTAAACAATATCGGCAGAAAAGTCAAATATTGAAGCCATAGACGCCTCCATGCGCCCCATTTTTCCGCGTATTCTATAAGTTACGCGGCCAAATCCAAGGAATCGCTGATAAAATCAGCAGTTCCTAAGCGCTTGGTACTTCATTCAGAAGATTGTCTCCCATAATTTTTTCCGCAATCTGATCGGCGTTAACGTTGTAAGTGCCGTTTTCGATCGCGGAAATTACTTCTTTCACGCGAAATTCTCTGGTGTCGGGTACGGCATAAACCAGATCGTTAAGGCCTGAAATGGTTTTGCCATGATTAGAAAATTCCGCTTTGTCAAATCCCGCCGTGCTTGTTCTTGCCGCACGGTCTTTTTCATTGAAATACAAATCCGACTGGAATTTTTTTCCGATCGTCGTATAAATATTAATGCCGTTGATTTCCATAATTATTACCTCAAAACTTCAAACTCAATTAAGCTTATCGGTCTTAACGCGCAATACATTAGGGAAACACTGATTAATTGTTTGTGCGGGCGAATCGCTTCGTTGCGCGGTGCTCGTAACCTCAACATATTTCTATATATGCTTCGGTTCCTGCGCTCCGTGCGCCTTGCGCTTCATCCCGCACAAGCAATTAATCAGCGCTTCCTTAATATAAAGTCAATGGTTTCCGTTTCCAGACCGGCATACTGATTCATCTGGGAAAATAACAGCGTTTCACTGATGAAATACGGCGGTTACAAAAACTACAAAGTGACCGCCTTATCCCCGCTTCCAGCCCCGCCTCCAACGTCCCGTAGAGACGAAATATTAATAAAAATCTGAATATTTTTTTGAGAAATCGTCATGCTATTTCATTTTCGAAAAAAAATACGGCACAATAACCGTATTAACTAAAGGAGTGTAGAGTGCCGACATCGCAACAACAGGCGGCGGCTTTTTCAGCGCTCAGGAATGATCTTTACGAAGACGGGAACTGGAAGGAATTCTGGAAATGGTGGGATGGGTTTATATGGACGATAATCCGGAAAAAACTTTTTTTTGCTCCGGAACTCTGGGAAGACTGTAAGTCGCTTGTGGATATGAAAATATTTCGTTATATAAAAGGCTTTGATGAAACACGCGAGATATCGCCCTGGCTGGCCCGCGTGGTGACAAGCTGCTGCGAGGACATGAAAGAGCGGCAAAAAGAGGAACGTATGCATGGCGCCGACGGCTGCGACGAAGAAACATCTCCGGAAAAAGCGCCGCCTAAAAGAACCATGCTCAGCCTTGACGATGAAAATATCGAGGGTCTGTTGAAAACGATTAAACAGCCGGAGTCCGGCAACGACCTTGAACGCGTGGAAATGTTAGATGGCCTCTGGCGTTGTATCGGAGCCGCAATGGAAGAAATTGACGTCGATCCGCGCTGGAAGACCGCCTTCGAGCTGTTTTACAGGTATGAATTCAAGCTGAGAGAAATTGCGGAAACTTTCGACCTTCCCGTAACGACGGTAAATAACTGGCCGGGGGCGACACTGAAAATGATTCTACCGACAGTTAGAACAGGCATGGAAAAACTGGGGTATGCAAGTTCACACAGCTAAATAAGAGAGGAGGCGTTGCATGGCCATTCACGGTATCGCAACCCGGATCGCCCAAATGGCGTCTGAAATAAATATCAGGGAAATCGACTGGGACAACTGTTTCTGGGCGGAACGGATACCCGGTTTTCACAGGGGTGAAACCGATCCCGTAAACGGGGCGAGCATCCGTGAACATTTGGAAAAATGCGATGAATGTAACACTCTGCTAATGGCGCTGGCCGTGCAGTCGCCGCCGAAAACGGAATTCGCCTGGATCAGGCGTGGATTTCGCCATGTGTTGAATCGGGTCGTGAACCTGCGGGACATCATGTCGGCGGGAGGTGAATGGGCGCCTGCACCGCAGCCGGCAATGCGCGGAAAAGGCGACGATTTCAGTCATTCCGAGGGAAAAATTCCCCTGCCGGACGGCAGCAAACTCTGCATCAATGTCATAGGCATACAGTCGCAAAAAAAGATATTGACGGCATCAATGTCGGACGGGACGCGCAGGCGCTATGAGTTGTACGAACGCAACGGAGAAATCCTGAAGAGCATCGACAACGCCCATCAAATCAAGATCGTTATGCCCGACGACGGTGTCGTTCTGGTTGTGGACGATCGTTTCGAAATCAATCTCGGCGGCGATCCCGACTCTCCGGTAAGCGAACTGTCTTAACCAGCGTTCCCCGGCGCCGTTATAGAGATAACCATGATTGAAAGACCTGACATCCTAACCATTGAAATTTCGGACAGCGGCGAAACCACCGCCAAGCTGGACTACGGACAACTCACCGGCGGCCGTCAGGATATCGCGTATGAAATCGATTGGAATATAATACGGCAACTGGTGAAAAAACAGTTTGCCGCGATCCGTCACGACAATATCGAAGAGGTCCGTAAAGCCGGCGACGATTTGATGCAGCATCTGTTGCCGAAGGAAATAAGGGCCATATTTCCGCAAGCCGGCGAAGCGCTGCTTCTATCAACCAACAGGCAGGCCATTCCATGGGAACTTTTGTGGGATGGAGATTTTCTCGGCGTCCGTTTCGCCATGGGCCGTCAGCTTATTACAAGAGACAAAATACGAAAACTCGGCGTCCGCGTGGCGATGGGCGGCAGGCAGTTCGTCACCGTGGATGAAATCCGGAAATCCGAATCGGATCCTGAAATACGCCAAAAAACCTGTCTGTTTCTCACCAATCCAACCGAAGACCTTCCCGAGTCACGCAAGGAAGCCAAGCGGCTTATGGAGTATTTCCGGAACCACGGCATCGCCTGTACGCTGATCGCGGGAGAACAAATTACATCCGCCGATATATACAGCTACCTGCGAAGCAAATTCGACATCGTGCATTACAGCGGACACATCGACATTGACGAAGAAAAGGGCGCTTATCTAAGGCTGTCGAGGAAGGGCCGTTTTTATTTAAGCACCGCCCTGACCCTGGACGATTTCGGACGCCCCTTCGTTTTTCTGAACGGCTGCGGCGTCGGCCCGGCGCGTGGCAGCAGCGCAAAAATCGTCCGGCCGCTGATCGCCGCCGGATGCGGGCCGATCCTTTGCGCGACAATGCCTGTCACGGACAGGGGAAGCCGTCTTTTCTCCGAGCAGCTTATAGCGAACGTGCTGCTGGGAATGTCTTACGGCAAGGCCACGATGGAGGCGCGCAAGCGATTTCTGAACGATCCTTCCGGTGGCACGGACTGGATGCGTTTCGTATATTACGGGAACCCGCTGGAAAACATGGATGCAATCGTGCCCGTTACCGATCCCGCCGCCAATCACGCTGCAAAGCCCGATGTGTCCCTGGTCGTCCCGGAAGTCGGCGCCGTTGTTTCAACGGATGCAGAACCTGAGTCCGTCAAAAAAGAGGAGGAGCATGGAAGGCAGGAAAAAGAGGATCCGGGACAACAGGAAAAAGAGCAAAAACAGCAGAAAATTTTTAAATCCGGTAAAGCCGATGAAGCTGAAAAACCGGGGCGCAAGAAAACAATTCTTTTTAAAAAGAAAATACTGTTCTTTCTATTCCCAATAATTGCTGTTTCGGCGTTGTTGTTCTTCCTGTTCACTCCTTCAACTCGTGAAACCGCCGACATGTTTGAAAAAACCGTCGGAACGGAAACCGATGCAACGCCGCCGGAAACGCCTGCTGGGAACGAAGTATTGCCTCCGGCCTCTGATACACCGGCGGAACGAACGGCGGCCGCAACGCCGATTCCGGCTCCACCGAACACGACGCCTCCAAAGGAAGCGATTGCCGCGCCGAAAACCGCGACGCTGGCCGTTAAACCGAAAATCGTGACGCCGCTGATTACCGTCGCGCATGTCATGGATTTTTACGGAAGCTGGAAAAACGGTACGGGCATCGTCATGGAAATTTCGCAGCGTGAACTGACGCGCTCGCTCGACGGTGTTACTTTCAGAATGAACATCACCGGCAGCGAACCGGTTTTAAATTCAAACGCCGCGACAAGCGTGAACTATCCTTCCGGTATTCGTTTTAACGGAACCGTTGCCGAAAAAGGATGGTGGTTGGATTCGCCGGAAATCGGGGCGACGCATTCATACCTACTGTTTCTTCACACCGGGGGGAAGAGCTTTTCGCATAACGGTTCATCCGACGGCGGAAACGTATACGCAAAATGAGGTTCAGCGCGCAATTGAGTGTGGATAAAATACCGGCAAATATTATCAGCATCCCCAAAACGCGCAATTCCATATCGGATTCTTTATCAGTTCAAACAACTCGCAGCTTCCGCTTTCAAACGAAATGGTTTTTGTTTTCGGCTAACCGAAGGTTTGCAGCCATGTTTTCAAAGCGCCGTCCGGGAGATTGCTCAAAATGGTATTTCGGTCGCTCCATATGCTTTTTTTCGTGATGGCTATGCCGGCGTCAGAGCATATCCTCATTGCGCGCGCGGCGGCTTCGTACCCGATTACGCGACTGTTTCCGGGAAAGCTAATGAGAATACCGAGGTCGTCATAATCGGCGTCATCGGTAACTATCCAGACGGCGGCCTGCCTGGTCGCCATATTGGCGTTCGCCTTGTCCAATACAGGCATCAGCGCCGCCAGTTCTTTTTGCTGTGGCGAACGCTGTACGGTAAAACGGTCGCCGCTGTCCGGAATATCCTTCGGCCGGTTCGCGCAGGCCGCGGCGACGGAAATCGTCTGCCATGCGTCGCTGTTCAGCGTGGTCCTTCTTTCGGCGGTCGCCACCATATTCTGCGCGGCCGTATTGGAAGAAACAAAAAAACTGCCGACAGGCACCAGCGCCGTTACGGGATAATCGACCAGTCTGCGAATACGCATGCTGACTTCGGTGATGTCGCTACCCTGAATTTCGACTTCAACGATTTTGTTTTCAATTAAATCGACAATGTCGTGCGTTCCTTTTCGTGCGTCATACGATTTTGCCGCGGACGCAGACGCGGATGGCGTCGATTCCGCTTTGGCTGCGCCGGCGATTTCAGGCGGTTTCACTGCTGTTGCTTTCGGCGACGCTGAAGTTTTCGCCGCGGCGGAGGGTCCGGTTTCAAGCCGTCTGGTTTTACCGTCAAAAACCGCGCTGGAACTATCCGAACCGTCGTTTCCATAAACGATGATTTTTTCGGGCGCGGCGGTGGTGTCGAAATGAAAGATATGCCGTGCGTCTGAGATGTTGACGCCCTGGAAGTCCAGGGTTTTTCCGTTGACGACGATTTTCATTCCCACCGGAGGCAGCAGTTCGCCGTTTCTCAAGGGAATCCGTCCGCTCACGCCCAGCAGTTCGATTGATGTTTTCCCGGCTTCGTCTTTTCCAACCGAGCCTAAATGGATTGTATGACTTTCGTTTTCAAACATTACCGTGGCCGAATCGCTCCGGGCGGGTTCAGTTTTTTGCTGTTCTGCCGGTTTGCCGGTAGTGCTGCCGGCAGTCGTCTGTGGCGGCGCGGGCTTTGCCGGAGTTTCAGGACGACCGGTTGGCACGGGTTCAGCTGCGACTGGAGCCGCGACAGACGCCTGCGGTGGCGCGGGCTTTGCCGGAGTTTCAGGACGACCGGCCGGCGCGGGTTCAGCTGCGACTGGCGCAATAGTCGTCGCAACGGTTTCCGGTTCAAGCTCGGCGTTGACTCCGACGTTTGCGCCGGCGACTTTCAATTTGCGGCTCCAGGTGGCGAAACCCCTCTTTTTCATTACTATTTCATACTCGCCGTCCGGAAGGTTGATCGCAAGCGGAGTGCTGCCTACGAAATCACCGTTGACTTCCACGTCCGCGCCGATCGGGTCGGACGCGATATCGATTTGTGAATTTCGCATATCCGTTTTGGCGAAAGAAGACAGGGTGTGCGTCTGATCCGTGAATACCTCGAAAATCGTTCCTTTGTCTATTTTGGCTTCCTTGCCTCTCATCAAAAGGATAAAGGGCGCCGCCGGAAAAAAGGCGATTGCAACGCCTGCGGTTATCACGCCCGTCGCCACGGCCTGGCTTCCGCCTTCTTTTTTATTTAACGTGTAACGCAGTTCGATTCTCGACTGGTCGGCCGCCGTGACGCGTTCTATTGAAAAATCTATTTTGCCGGTGCGTCCCATGCGCCGCTTCGGCTGCGCGAGAACCACCTTTCCAGTTACATTCGCGCCTTTGGCGATCGCCGTGACGCCGTCGATTACGACATCTTCCATTACGGAAAGCTGGACGGCCTGTCCTTCCTGTGCCGTTTCGCCGGACAGATCCTGTTCCAGTCGTACCTGTATCTTGGTACCTTCCGGAATGGACACCTGTGAAGCCTGCCCCGGACAAAAATTGGAAGCGAGCAAAACGGTCAAAATCATACACAAAGTTTTTCTGGATGCTTTCATAATGGATATGTCCTCCTCACAACTTCACGAAACGATCCCATATTTTAACGCGCTTCCTTAATGTTTTTCCTCAAAAATGCTGAGGTTTAATTTTCTGAGCTTTTCTCTGCCTTCTTCTTCCGTCATTTCGATCAGTTCGTTTCTCGCCTTCATCGCACCCATTCTGATTTTCTGCTGAATAAAATAGGTTTTATTTGGCTCCAAATTTAAACGGAGAAGCGAAACGTTTTCCGATTTGGAACAAAATAACCGTTCTCCAGGCTCGGCGGTAAAATAAAAATAGGTATTGCCGCGATTGACTCCCTTCCATTCGCCGTCCATCGCCAGCTTGGTTTGAATAGCGGAGCCCATCATCGATGGACGCAGAACGTAGATCATCGCCTGTCCGGTCTCCGACTTCGGTGTCGGATGCTGTTTTTTATCCGTTTTTGCGGAGAAATTGATTTCCACTGTTCCACAGGCCGCCGTCTTGTTTAATTCGTTTTCAACATCGGCACTGGCGGCAACCGGTTCGGCCAAAGCGGCAGCCAAAAGGACTGCGGCAAGCATTACGCACCAAAGCGTATATTTCTTCATGATAAAACCTCTTTCTTAGTTCGCGGTTTATTAACGCGCGACGCCGTTATTGTTCACATGTTTCAGGGCCGCAAACCGTTGCGACTTTTCCCGAACCTGCATTTATTAATACCGCTCTGGATTTTTATTTTTTTCGCGTGAGGTAATCGCAAAACCTCGAATGATTTATGGAGTATTTATGGAGTGCGTGAGCATGCTCCCACTTTTACAGCGGTGACTTGCCGCCGCATTCAACAAAACTACGATTGCGCAGTCCATGTTGCGTCATTAGTAGATGTTAATACAGTAATAGCGCACCAGGGAAAGTCATGCGCCGGATTCGGGCCAGGCGTGTTTCGGATAGCGGCGCATCAGTTCGCGGCGGATCGACGGATAATGCCGCTCCCAGAAACCAGCGAGATCCTGCGTCACCTGCACCGCCCGCCGGTTTGGCGCGAGTAAATGAAGGGTAAGAGAAACCCTTCCCGAACAAATGCGCGGCGTTTCCTTCATTCCGAAAAAATCCTGCAACCGAGACTCTATCCATGGCGGACGGCAGGTTTCGTAATTGATCTTCACCGACCTTTTGGCGGTCAGCGTAACGCGTTCGGGCGTTTCCCGTTCTAGGCGGGCCCGCTGTTTCTCCGTCAATTTTTCCATTAGAACGTTTTTGATTGAAACCGATTCGGCTTCCGATTCAATTTCGGCAAAAGAACGCCGTCCTTTACACATGTCGCGCACGCCTTGCAGAATTTCCTCATCGTCGATTCGCGGCCAATCGCCTTCGGGAAAATTTTCAGACACAAGATTCAGGCGCAAACGAAACGCTTCAAATTCTTTGTACCCCGCCAGGCGTTCGATTCCGCGCGCCAGAACCGCTTCGGCAAGAATACGCGCAGATTCATCGGAGGGCTGCGCCAGGCGTATTGTTTCCTCCAGCGTAAGTGCTTCGTACAAGGTACGCCTCGTTTCATCCACGCGACCCGCCGCCGCGTTCCAACGCAGTTCGGCTGTTTCCATGAGTTTTTCAGGGAAAAATTCAACAAGCCATTCAATCTCTATGGCGGAAGCCAGCCGGATGTTCGCAGTCCGCGCCGTCCTGTATATCTCCGTGTCTTTTCTTTCCTCGATATCGACGGCGACGAGAAACGCCGGCTTGTCGACGACGCTTGAGGGCGAAAGCCGTGCGGTTCCACCCCCGGCAAGCAGCAACTCCCGCTCTCCGACCGCGCGCCTTTTTGCGACACGATCGGGAAAGGCCGTCAATATCGCCATACGAAGAAATTCCTCTTTTTCCGCGTCGTTCTTTGAAATATCCGCACCACTCTTTTTAAAGTAACCGCATAGATTATTTGCAGCAACTCCTGATCCCTGGCCACTGGCCGCCAGCCACTGGCCACTACTGGACGAAACTCGTTCGAACTGCCGTGCGGTCTGTCGCACTGTATTGACCGCGCTGGAATCCAGACCCATACGGGACAGGCGTCCGGAATCAAACCCTGCCGCTTCCGCTTCGCTGAAACAATCCATAAGTTCAACAGGATCGGAAAGCCCGGAATTTCGCCGCGCGAAGTTATCTGTGTTTGCGACCAGTCCGGCGCGCGCCCAAAGGCGTATGTCTCTTTCCGCTATAAGCGCCGCCATAAGACAGCTTTCCTTTGTGACCTGAAGTTTTTCCCCCTCCAGCATCATCCGGGAAAGACGCGGGTGCGTGGGAATTTTCAGCATTCGCTTCCCAGTTTCGGTCAGACGCCCGCCGCTGTTCGTCGCGCCAAGAAGCCGGAGCAAATCTTCCGCCTGTTTGAGTGCCGTGCCGGGAGGGGTTTCAAACCAGTCAAATTCCTTTAAATCGCAAATCCCTGCGCCGTGCAGAAGCAGTGCGGTTTCCGCCAGGTCAGCGCGTAGAATTTCCGGAGTATCGCGCAATGGGCGCGCATTGTAATCGGCGCGTGAATAAAGCCGTAGAACGACGCCCGACTGCGTACGTCCCGCGCGTCCCGCCCGCTGTGTTGCAGAGGATTTGCTGATTTTAGCCGTCGCCAGCGTCGGGAATCCGCTCCACGCGGAATGTCCGGCGACACGGGCAAGACCGCTGTCGATAACCGCCGCTATTCTAGGAATCGTCACGGAAGTTTCCGCCACATTTGTAGAAAGAATCACTTTAGGTTTGTCGGATGCACTCAAGGCCCGCCGCTGTTCGGATGCCGGAAGATTGCCGTGCAAAAGCGAAACGGTAAAACCCGCGCCTTCCGCCGAAGGGCCGAGCGCCTCCGCCGCACGGCGAATCTCCGCATATCCCGGAAGGAATACGAGAATATCTCCCAATTTTTCAATGCCGCCGGAACGAAAAAGCCTTAAAACCCCGGTTTTGACTTTTTCATGCAGCGGCCGTGAGTCCGGCTTTTCCTCATATTCAAACGAAAGTTCGTGGGCGGATTCCGTGAGAGAGATAACGGGCGCATCGTCGAGATACGCCGCAACCGGCGATGCGTCGAGCGTCGCGGACATTACCAGCAGTTTCAGCCGTGTATTGGCTTTCATCGCGCGCCGGACAAGCGCCAGTCCAATATCGGTTTCTATATGTCTTTCGTGAAATTCGTCGAGAATGACGACCGAAACGCCCGATAGTTGGGAATTGCGTGTAAGCATGCGCGTCAGGATGGCTTCGGTAAGAAAGCGGATTCTTGTTCCCGGCCCCGATACATTTTCAAAGCGTATCGAATAACCCGTAACACCTCCCGGTTCCTCTCCCATTTCCTCGGCGACGCGGGACGCAGCCAATCTGGCCGCCAACCGCCGCGGTTCCAAAACAAGTATCTCGCCGTTTTCAGTGAATCCCGCCTCGAACAGCGCGGGTGGAATACGCGTCGTTTTGCCGGAACCCGGCGGCGCCGTCAATACCAGTACGCCGCTGGAACGCAGCGTGGATACGATTTTCGGGAGATGCGCGTCAATTGGCAGCGTTTGCATCGGGGTTTTCAGCGGCTGATGCCCGTTTTTCGTAATCGGTGCGCGGCGGAATTTCAAGGCCAGCGCCTGTTTCGGCGACGTTCGGAACGTAAACCGGCATTTTACCGGAAACGCGAAACTCTCCGGCAAGCGCTTTCACGGCCGCCGACTGCGAGTTTTCGGAATAACTAAACGTGCAGAGAATGGTTCCGATTCCCGGCGCTGCCTGCATCAGGTATGGACTGCCAAGGCAGACCCAGACGACCGGTTTTTTCAGGGATGCCAGTTTTTTTAAGATGCTGCGGTGTCTGTCGGGAATGCCGATGTTACGGCCGGTGGCGAGGCGTGTAAGAGTGGCTACTACAACCATGTCCGCCGCATCTATCGCTTTGTTAATTGCGGCGAACTGGTCTTCCGGAATGCGGGAGTTTGCCCATTCGGTTTGCGCGTCAGGAAATCGCTCGCGAAAAGCGTTAAGAAACGCGGCGCCGGATGTCGAGTCAATCACCGGCGTCAACACCAGCCCGTAAACGCGCCTTTTGACGGACGGGTCGAGAGGCAAAAGACGCTTTTCGTCTTTGATTACTGCGATGGCGCGCTCGGCGATTTCATCGGCAATCCCGATGTTTTCAGGCGAGGATACGAGGTTGCCGATTTTTTCGATATCCGTTTTCCGGTTTTTATCCAGCTCCAGCCTTTGTTTGGCGTCCAATATTTTTTTGACGGATTCGTCGATGCGCTCCCGGGTGATTTCGCCGCTCATTACGGCTTGTTCAATCGCGTTGATGGCTTCTTCGGCGTCGGGCGGGAGCAAAAGGACGTCGACTCCGGCCTTAATGGCGGCGACGGCGGCCTCGCCGTTTCCATAGTGTTTTTTAATGCCGTCCATTTCCAGCGAGTCTGTTACCACGATGCCGCGAAATCCAAGCGAGTTTTTTAAAACCCCGGTTAAAATCTCTTGTGCGAGAGTTGCGGGTGTTTTATGGTTGTTCGTAAGCTGCGGGACAGCGACATGCGCCGTCATGACGGAATCCACTCCCGCTTCTATGGCTCGGCGGAATGGAACGAATTCAACTCGTTCGAGGCGATCAAGTCCCGCTTCCAATATCGGCAGACCTACATGTGAATCGGTGGAAGTGTCGCCGTGACCGGGAAAGTGTTTGACCGTGGCAAGTACGCCGCCTGCCTGCGCCCCGCGTATGAAAGCGACGCCGAGGCGTGATACGTCCGCCGGATCGCTGCCGAAAGCTCGTATATTGATAACCGGGTTGTCGGGATTGTTGTTGACATCCACCACCGGCGCGAAGATCCAGTGTACTCCCATTGCGCGTGATTCCCGCGCGGTGACAAGGCCCTGCTTGTACGCCAGTTCTTCGCTGCCCGCCGCTCCAAGTGCCATCGTCCACGGAAAGGATGTGGTGTCATCGATGCGAAAGGCCGCGCCGCGTTCAAAATCGGACGATACCAGCAGCGGAAGTTTCGAAATATCCTGAAATTCATTGAGCATTATCGCCGATTCGTAAACGTTGCCGGAGAAAAGCGCCAACCCTCCTATGTGATTTTCACGAATCAGCTTTTCAACTTTTTTAAATTCCTCGCTCTGACGGTTGACGAATCTGCCGGGTATCCGCACGTGTACCAGTTGCGCGATTTTATCTCGCGTAGACAAGCTTCGGAGCGTTTCATCGGCCCAGTCGTCATGCGCCCGCAGAGGGGCGCATGACATAAAAAGAACCGTAAGGAGCAGCGCAACCGACGCTCCACAAAGCGAATTAGTTAGAATTTCCTTCAAATTCACCGGACGCGATTTCATTGGGTTATCGGCTTATCCACCGTACAGTGTCTGGGTGTTGACCGGCAGTCCGAGCAGCTTCAGATAAGTAAAAAGCTGCATCTTATGATTTGTGAAATGTTCTTTGAAAAATAAGCCCATTATTTCAATTGTTCCGCTCGCTCCCCACGGCGTTGTAGCCTCGCGGTTCGCAAAGTCGTCTTCAGAAATTCCGGCGATGAGTTCGCGCAAAACGACCTTGTCTTTTTCAAGTTTCGCAAGTCCTTCCACGGCGGTGCATGAAGGCATCGGGCCTTCCGGATGCGCCGGCCAGTTGTTGGTCAGAAGCATTTTCAATTCGCTGCCGATGCCTTCGCAAAGGTGCGAAAACAACTCCCCGACGGTCATAAAGTTTTCGCCCGGTTTCCAGGTAAGCTTGTCCGCCGGAACCATTTTTACCATGTTTTCCACGGGGCGATAAGAATCGATACAGTACTGACAAAACGCCTCTTTTTTCATACGTTTTCCTCCAGAAAAATTAAAACCGGATTATTATAATTGAAGTAATTGCAAATCCGCGAATGTTTTATGGAGTGCGGGATCTTGCTGCCGCTTTCATAGCGGCGGCAAGCCGCCGCACACAACAAAGTTACGGTGACCACATAGCGTTACACGCCTGTATCGCTTGTCACGTCCACGGGTACTGCATTGCCGATACGGGAGCAGGCTTCTGTATAAAAAAGCGGCGGCAAGCCGCCGCACTCCATATGAATTTAACGCGTAATCATTCGAGGTTTTGCAATCATACCCGCGAACGAAATGATTTTCCATGCCTGCGCGGTCTTTTTGACACGATGCGGCGTCAGGTTTCGCTTACGTACTATTGAGTACGCCGCGCTCAACCTTCCTTGCCTCGTGT
>Ga0082212_10002227_pt1 | contig 28444 bp, 27 predicted proteins | sample TergutNt197P3_FD_71548 | JGI IMG/M metagenome (GOLD analysis project Ga0082212, IMG submission 71548) | Neocapritermes taracua P3 segment gut microbial communities from Petit-Saut dam, French Guiana - Nt197 P3 | ecosystem: Host-associated > Arthropoda: Insects > Digestive system > Gut ...
AGGCCGCCCCTATATAGACGATCTGACCGGAAAGAGCGAAAAAGAATTGCCGGCCTATTTCTATGAATTCACGTCCAAAGGGGCTAACATCACATACAGTGTTGACTATGTGGATTCCGGTGAACCCAAGGGGCAAGTGGTATGGTCGTCTGTGTACAGTCAGTTTGTGGACATGACTACCCATGTGATGGTGCGTGTCAGCAAGGGATAGCCTTTATCTAAGACCGCGTCTCTTTTTTTGCTGATTCCCGCTCGAACTCTATGGAACTCTATGGCTGACTATTGACAATTATTTCATGCAAAACATACAAAGCCTGTCTTCCCTGTGATATAATTAGGAACGATGGCAGATGGTTCCGGCTCTAAGCAGGCAGCGGCGTACCATCGTCACCCCAAAAAACTTCGCAGAGGATTCTATGACAACTTCTCAAAAGATGTTTCGGGCTGCCGGCATTATTATGGCGGCCAATCTGCTCTCTCGGGTTCTGGGACTGTTCCGGGACTCAATCATGTCCGGCGTCGTTGGCTTTGGCTTAGAGACCGACGCCTATAACACGGCTTTCACCCTCCCTGATTTCCTATTCTGGATTCTGGCCGGCGGCATGATCAGCGCCGCCCTTATTCCTGTGCTTTCCGATTATATGGACGATTCTCAGCGGGAAGAACGCTGGCGCATTGTCAACTCGGTCATCAACATCGCGGTCGGCGCCTTGATTGTGGTAAGTGTCGCCGCTGTATTTCTGACGCCCTATTTCATTAAACTAATGGTTCCTTTTTCCGGCAATGTTCCTTATGACTATCTCTTGGCTAAACGGGATCTGGCCACCAATTTAACCCGGTTGCTGCTGATTCAGCCGATTTTTATGGCTTTGAGCGGCATCGCCATGGGCGTCTTAAACACCAAAAAAATCTTCTGGCCTTCGGCTCTGGGGTCGCTGCTCTACAACGCTTTCATCATTGTTGTCGCCGCTGTTTTGGCGCCAAAAATAGGCGTATGGGCTTTCGTCTTTGGTGTTATTCTCGGCGCCATCGCCAATTTTGCCGTGCAAGTCCCCCACTTGCGCAAAGTGGGTTTTCGCTACAAATTGATTGCGGATTGGCGGCATCCGGCTGTGCGGCGCATCGGGATTATGTCTTTACCGATACTCCTTTTGCAAGTTTTGAATCAGTTTATGGTGTTCACTTACACCAATATGGCTAACGCTTTGGGCGACGGCCCCGCTACCGCCATACACCTTTCCCACCGCATTCACTTCATGGTTGTCGGTGTTTTCGCCGTCGCCTTTGTCATTGCCAGCTTTCCCACGATGGCGGAACACGCCGCACACCGCGAAAAGACAAAGTTCATTGAAACCTTCTCCCAAGCCGTGCGCATGGTGATATTCATCAGCATCCCAGCCTCCGCGGGTATCATTATGCTCAGAATCCCTCTCGTCAGCACCCTGTACGAACACGGCGCTTTCAATGCCGCCGCCACGGAAGCAGTGGCGATTCCATTGTTCTTTTTCGCTATCGGCATCACGTTCCAGGGTCTCATCATGATTGTTCCGCGCGCGTTTTACGCTCTGAAGGATTCCTGGCGCCCCGTACTAATCGGCGCCTTCGCGATGATCGTCAGCGTGGGACTCATGCTCCTCTTCAATCGGACGTTCCCCGAGGACTACAAAACAGGCGGTTTAGCGCTTGCCATGAGCCTGGGAGCCATTCTGCAGACCGTGGTTCTCTTCGCTATCCTCCGCCGCAAAATTGGCCCGCTGGATGGCCGCAACATCCTGAATTCAACCGTTAAGACAACGCTGGCCTCTGTTGTTATGGTTGTGGGATTGTTCCTGTGGGGATGTCTAACCAAACTTGTGCTGCCATCAACCGGCGAACTAACCGGCGTCATGAAAAAACTGGTCTCTGTCACCGATCTTCTCAGCGGCGTGTGCGTCGGATTCCTCATCTTCATTTTGATTGCTAAAGCTTTTCGCATGGAAGAGTTTCACTTGATCATGGATGTGGTACGGCGCAGGAAGACGGGGGACAATTGACAATTGACAATGGACAATTAGATACAGGGTTAGACTTTTCAGAACACTCGTTTCTTTTGTGATAATTGGTGATTTCCTCAGATAGTTTTTTATTGGCAACCATCACACAACAAATCATGAACGGCTCAAGCAGAAAGGGATGGTCATTTATGGAACCAACTGCACGCATTTATCAGGCTTATGTGGAAACCTTGAATGGCATTCTCCTGGCGGCAGGCACCGGGACATTGGGCCGCGCGGAGCTGTATGCCGTGGCCCAATCTGCTGTGGATACCCTTGGCGCTTCCTTTCTGCCTGTTCTTCTGGCCGACGCTTCTGTTCCCTTGATGGATCCTTTGCCGGACCCCCTGCCGGGACCTAATACGGATCAACTGAAGAGAGCTTGGATCAAAACCGTTCTTGCCGATATTCGCGTTCGCCTACTAATCCCCCACGAGGTGCTTGCACAGGTCGGGCGCGATCTGAAAGACATCCGCCCTCTTTTTGAGACAAAGGCTCTTTCTCCTTTTCGTCCCGCCGCCGGCGACCCCTTTGAGGATGTTTCTTACTTAAAACTGATGCAGGCCCTTGTTACCGCCCGGCAAGATCGCCGGATTGTCCGCCTGCGGGATGCCGGCTCGCCCAATAGCACGCCTATTTATTTTCTGCCTTTGCGTTTTGAGTATATCATGGGAACAGACCGTTTTCGCGTGCATGGGCAAATCAATGCCGGCGGCACCATCATCTCCGCCCGTGCCACGAGCGCCTGTGCCATTGATATGAGAAATATTACCGATGCCCGCCTGGTCCAGAACACGTTGGACGCGGCGAGGGCGGATAGGTCCCCATCAACAGACATCATCTCTCAGACAGCCGCTGCCGACTCTCTCTTGAGCGGGGACCCCTTCCTCGCCGATGAAGACGGCTTGGCCCCACGGGAAACTCCGGCTCCTTCCCGGCCCTCTCTCTTTGATGAGTATTTGCTCATACCGCCTCAGGAACCATTGATTCTCGAAATCAGCGGCGGGCGCAGCGCCTATGAGCGTTTCCGGCACGCCTTTATGGACTGTAACAGACGCATGGAATTCGATCAAGCCTCCCGTACGTACACATGTTTGCTTTCCTACAAACCTCAGGATGAAGATAGCATTGTCGCGCGCTTGCTTAATCTGGTTCCATCCGTCCGGGTGCTTGCACCGTCACGCTTAACCCAAAAAATAGGCACGGCTAAGCAGCGCAGACTTGGCATGACCATTCCTCAGTGAGGCGGACACTTGTGATACAATGCTATCCTGATGTTGAGTCTCGATTAATCCTTGTTTATTTTATATCCTGAACCGATACCCTACGCCCCAAACGGTTTCCACATATTGAGGCTGCTGAGGGTCCGGTTCGATCTTTTCTCTTAGCCGGCGCACATGAACCACAACCGTATCGCTTTCCCCCATCGCTTCCAGCCCCCATACCCGCTCGAACAAATCCTCTTTCGAGAAAACATGGTTGGGGTTTTCTATCAGGAACAGCAGAATGTCGAACTCTTTCGGTGTCAGAGAACATTCCGCTCCGCGCACGAACACCTGTCGCGCCTCACGATCGACTTCCAGCCCCCGGATCATAATTTTTGGGCTGGTTTTTCCTTGATGGCCTGTTTGGGATGTCAAGCGTTCGAAACGCTTCAGATGAGCCCGCACTCTCGCCACCAGTTCTCCGGGAGAAAAAGGTTTTTGCATATAGTCATCGGCGCCCAAGCCAAGGCCACGGATTTTATCAATATCCTCGCCTTTAGCGGACAAGATTATTACCGGCATATCCGATGTTTCCCTCAATTCTCTCAGCACAGCGAACCCGTCCGGCCCGGGCAGCATAATATCCAAAATAATCAAATCAGTGGTCGGGGCGGCTTCAAGACCTTCCTGACCATTCCCGGCCAAAACCGTCTCAAAACCCGCCATTTGCAGATAGTCCCGCACCAAGGCCGCTATTTCCGGGTCGTCTTCTATAATCAAGATTCTTGACATGCCGCACCCTCCTTTTTGATGTCTGATATTTGATGTTCATCGATAATAATTACGAACCGGCCAGCGGCAGCGCTATATTGACCGATAAGCCGCCGCCGGGGTTGTTAATAATCCAAATCTTCCCGTCATGCAAACGAACAAGATGGCGAACGATCGACAACCCCAGGCCGCTGCCACTCTGTCGGCCTCGGGAAACGTCGGCCCGATAAAATTGGTCGAACAAACGAGGCAGATCGCCTTGTTCCACGCCTATGCCGTTATCGGAAACCGTCAGCAAGGCCATCCCGCCGGGCTGACTTGCCCCCCTTTGTCGGACAAGAGTCAGCGACACCCGGGGGGAAAGATTCGGTCTTTTGTACTTAACACTGTTCTGAAGGAGGTTATTCAGAACACGGGCTATTTTTTCCCTATCAACCATCACCCGCAACCCGGACATAAGATGTGTTTCCACGCACACATCCGCTTCATGAAAAGAAAACTCCGACGCCAGCTCGGCGACCAAAACCCCTAAGTCTTCCTCCTGCTTATCCAATGGCAGTTGGGCGTTCTCCAGCCGGGACAACAAAGACAAATCCTCAGCAAGGAATTGCAGACTCTGAGCTTTCTTGCGAATGATCTTGGCGTATTCCCGGGTTTTCTCCGGTGTATCCGTAACGCCGTCCAAGATACCCTCGGCATATCCTAAAATGGACGTAATGGGCGTCAACAAGTCATGGGTGACCGAAGCCATAATGGCCCGCCGCTCTGCCTCCGCTTTTTCCTGAGCGCGTGTAGAATCCTTTAAACGAACGCGCATCTTTTCAAAACCAACGGCAAGCTCAGTAAATTCGTCCCGCCCGCTCACGGCCAGTTCGTAGCTTAAATTACCGTCCCCAATCTCTGTCGCGGCCCTCTTAAGCCGCGACAGAGGTCTGATCACATACCGCAGGGTCACACTGATGACCCAGATCGCGCCGACGCCCACAAGAATCAATACGGCAACGCCACTCAGCGGAAAATACCGGGCGGCGATATGCCCGGCATTCTCATTCAACCGTTCCCCCACATAAGGATAGGCCGCAAGCCAGAAAACCATAAAACCCATACTTATCCCGACAGCGTTCAACACAAGTATCGCGATCAGGGTGTTTGAAAAGATGCGCAAACGAACGGACATGGCAAGCAACCCTCTTTTTCAATGGACAATGGACAATGGACAATGGACAATGGACAATGATTTGTGATTCTTCGCGCAAATCCCTTGCGCCGAAACAAAGTTTTTTCTCTTCTCAAGAAGAGTCTTTGCAATGGACAATGGACAATGGACAATGATTTGTGATTCTTCGCGCAAATCCCTTGCGCCGCAACAAAGTTTTTTCTCTTCTCAAGAAGAGTCGGCCCGGGCAACGTTCTGACCCGCTTCGCTGGATATAGCGCAATCTCACCCACTGTCCACTGTCCATTGTCCATTGCCATTGTCCATTGCCCACTGTCCATTGTCCATTGTCCATTGCCCACTGTCCATTGTCCATTGTCCATTGTCCATTGTCCATTGCCCACTGTCCATTGTCCATTGTCCATTGTCCATTGTCCATTGTCCATTGTCCATTGTCCATTGTCCATTGTCCATTGTCCATTGTCCATTGCCCACTGTCCATTGTCCATTGTCCATTGTCCATTGTCCATTGATCAGTATTCTTTACGATCGAAGAGCAGGCTTCCCGCTATATAAAACACCGTGCCGTATCCTAGCACTATGATGACCACTTGGACAGGCTTGGCCGCGCCGGGCAGAGCGCCGATCCAGAGTTTGTACCAACTCAGATAGGAAGTGAAGAGAATTTCTGATAACACCGGGAAAAATACCGGCAGGACGCTGAGCAGCATATAAGAACACAGCAGTACAAACATTGTCAAGGTCCCGCTGCGCCCCCAGAGGGCGACCAGGGCGGCGAATGTGGCCAAAACCGCGAGGGGTGCCAAGGTCAGTGCGTATGAAGCCATAGCGATGAAGAAGCCGGCTGCGCCCAGAGGTCTTCCGAAGAGTTGGTTGAGTCCCGTGCTGACAACGATTACACATGCTAAATAGAGAGCGGCGTAGGTCAGCACCGCCAAAATCTTGGCGGTATACAGTTTCCAGCGTTCCACCGGGCGGCACAAGACGGCTTTCATGGTTTTATCCGCGTCTTCAACAGTGAGCAGGTCGGTTACACCCATGAACATCAGAAACGGTACTATGATTTGCAGGAATAACGGCAGCACGCCCATAGGTGTGGGAGTCAAGATTATGTTCACGCCGCCCCGCAGCTTGACAAAGTCCGCGAACAGATACCCGAAACCGGCCCAGAGAAGGCATAAGCCGACGCCAATACCTATGAACACAAGGTATTTTTTTCGGTTTATTAGCTTGTCCCATTCGCCGCGATACGAAGCGAGAAAAGATGTCATATCGCCACCTCCTCGCGGTTATTGGCGATTTGAGACAGAAAATAGTCCTCTAAGCTGGGGGACGACGCTAAGATCCCGTCCATGCTTTCTACGCTAAGCAGTTTCCCTTCGAATAAGATCCCGGCTCTTGTAGCGCACTGTTCAATTTCGTGGGCTAAGTGGGAGGATATGAGGACAGCGGCACCTCTTTCGGCAGCTTTTTTAACCACTTCGCGGACAGCGACCATACCCTCTATATCCAACCCGTTGGCGGGCTCATCCAGAATCAGAAGCTCAGGGTCAGATAGCAGCGCCAGTGCCAGCCCGATACGCTGGCGCATACCCAGACTGAAAGAAGCGACTTTTTCTTTTTTGTATTTGTCCATCTCCACCATGCGCAAGACCTCGTCAACGCGCACGTCGTTAACTGTTTTGTAGAACCGGGCGGCGAGGTTCAAATTATCGTAGGCCGTCATGTGCTCATGCAGGGCGGGAGCTTCAATCAGACAACCGGCGCGCCTCATGGCCTCTTCGTGTTTCTGAAGCGCGTTGATACCGCAGATGCGGACGCTGCCGCGGGTCGGCCGCACCAACCCCGCAATGGCCTTCATTGTCGTTGTTTTGCCGGAGCCGTTTGGCCCCAGCAAACCCAGCACCTCTCCGGAGGCGAGGGTGAAGGATATATCCTCCGCGCCCCGGCCGTTTTTGTAGAGTTTCGTCAAGTTCTCCAATTCCAAGATCATAGTCTTTCCTCACTCTCTGTTGGTGTCCCCCCTTGGGGATCATCCTCTCCCCGGATCCTTGGTGATGCTGTCTGTGTTGATGCTGCCGTCTTGATTCAAAGTAAAGAAGACGGTCATATATTCGTTGCCAAAATGAGTTTTAGCATAGACCGGCGTCAGCAACTGTTCCGCTCCGGGAATGGGACAAACAGGACGGCTTGTGCCAATGTCCGAAAAATCTACGGTGAACTTAATCTCACAAACGTTGATGTCCCCTAAAATGTCCGTAGCTTTGATGATACCGCCGATATCCATGGTTAGCATATTTCCGTTCGCGTCAATTTCCCCTTCCCAATGGACATAATCCACCGCCAGGCTTTGCATAGGACGGTTCAGCGGCTCAACGTCATCATAATCGGCACGGGTGGCCGGAGCTGTGTCTTCACTGACGCGACGCTCCGGCGTTTCCACAACATAATAAGCGTCATCAATCCAGGTGACGTTGAGATCTATCATGCCGGCATTTTTCAACGCGGCGTCTTCTTCAGAGGTTAAGGGGCGGCTGACAATCACTTTATAGGTGGTGACAGTTTTGGTTTTTTTAGCTATGCAGGTATCCTCATATACGTATTCTTTGCCGTCAAAGCTGACCTTCTTGGTCTTGTAGAGCGGCGCTGCAACTTCTTCAGCTAACAGGTCAAGCCCCGCCTTGAGAAGTTCCGGAACCTGGCGTTCGGCCAATGTGCCGCGGATAACGCGGATTTCGTTTTCGCTGCTCATGGTCACGTTGTTTTTCAGATCGCCCACAAGGGCGTCAATGGCCAGTTCCAGGAAACGCATGGCGGCGGCATGCCGCTCCTGAGCATCAATCACGAAATAACGGCTGTTCGGAACAAATTCGCCTGGCCAGATATCTGCTCTGTACCATGGGAAGCCGTCTTCCGCCACATAGAGGGGTCTTATGTTCAGGCCCCTTCCCGCATATGAATACTTGTCGCTGCTGATGTCCCCGTTCTCATCTGAGTCGTATTCCAAACAAGCGTTTTCCCCCGCAACGCATCGGAATTTCAGTTCCTCTTCTATAATGCCGTTGATGGTCAGCGTCATTTGACCTTCCATAGTGACGTTGTGATACGTCATCGCGTCCAGTGTCGCTTTCTTCAGGATTTCATAAGGTGAACCTGTTACGGCGGCAAATACCACGGCGCCGCTCAGCACCACCGACGCGACGACCAGACTGAACGCGCGGATTGTCACATTCTTTTTCACGCTGTATCCCCCCGTTCTTTAGGATGGTTTTGCGTCGTTTTCGTGGGACGACAGCTTCGGATAGGTGTCGGTAACACTGTCCGCGTCAATGCTGCCGTCTTGGTTCAAGGTGAAGTAGAACGTTCTGTATTCATAATCATCATTATAGGTTTTCAAAGTGTCCGCGAACAGCTGTTCCGCACCAGGTATGGGACAGACGGGATTGCTTGTGCCAATATCAGAGAAACTCACTACGAACTTGACTTCAAGAACGTTGGTTCCGCCAAAGATGTCTGCGATTGTCAGGACGACCCCGGCATCCATTGTCAGCAAGTTGCCGTCCGCGTCAATCTCCGCTTCTCCATAAATAGCATTGACTGTCAGGCTTTTCTTGGGATAGTTCAGCGGGTCAAAGCCCTCGTAGTCATCTCTGGTGGCCGGGACTACGTGAACGCTGACAGAATGAGGCGGCATCTCCATGATGTAAGGAACCCCATGGATGAACGTGATGTCCGTATAGGATCCTTTTTTCCACGCCGTCTCTTCTTCAGGTGTTATGGGGCGGACAATCTCCTGATAAGTGGTGATGGTTTTTGTGCCATTTTCCAAGCGCGTGTGCTCGTAAACATGCTCTCGTCCGTCAAAGCTGACCTCGTGAATCATGGTAACCGGGTTCCCAATCCGCTGATCAAGAACCAAGTCCAGGCCAGCCTTGAAAAGTTCAGGAACCTGGCTTTCGTTCAGTCGGCCACGGATGCGGCGGACATCCTGTCCGGCGCTCATAACAACGTTGTTCTTCAGATCACCAGCCAAGACATCTATGGACAGTGCCACAAAACTCATGGCGGCAGAGTCACGATCCCCGAGATCAATCATAAATGGAAAGTTGTTAAGAACGCCCCCCATGAAAGGGCTGCTGAACGCAACATTGTTGCGCGAAGCAATGTATTCATCCGGCCAAATATTCGCCGAATACCAACCTGGAACATCCACATCCGAGGAACCTATGGTCAGTCCCTTCATCGCAAACCACAGATACCCGTCCGGGTTGCCGTCATGGTCAAAAACAGACAGCAAAAAAGCGTCGCCGTTTAAAATATAATGCGTCTTCTGTGTTTTCTGCGTCACACCGTTAACTGACAAGGTGATCTGCCCTTCCACAGTCACGTTGTGATACGCAGCCGTGTCCAGCATCGCCTTCTTTAAGGTTTCATAGGGTGACCCCGCAACGGCGGCAAACACCACGGCGCCGCTCAGCATCACCGACGCGGCAGCCAGACAGACAACACGGGTTGTTCTGTTCCTATTCACATTTTTTAGCCTCCTGTTCTCAATCGTATGGCTTCAGTATGACATAGGGTGGTTACGCGCCCATTACAAAATTCTTACGTTTTTATTAAGATTCGGGCCTCACAAGCCACTCTTGTCCATAAATTTTCCAAAGGCCGCCGGTCCCATGATTTCATGGGCAACAAACTTCCCGTCATTGAAGAAACTGTATGTGGTAAACGGCCCAGGGGCGTTCTGGGCCTGTTCCTTCGTTTCCAGCTTAACCAGCTTGACCGCGGCGCCTCTTTGTTCAGCCATTTCCCGGAGCAGCGGCGCGTATTTATCGGTGTGAGGGCACTGATTGGTGTAGTACAGCACCATGCCTTTTTCGTTTATGTGCCCCTGTTTCGCGCAGTCTTTGATTTTGGGAACAGGCGCATCCTCCGCGAAAGGCATATAATAAAGCACAAAATACGGCTCCGCGGTATCCGCCGCCATAAAGCCTTTGTGCTTCAAATACCCCGGATCGGTCAGAAAACTTCTCTTCTTTTCAGACGCAATTGTGGTCAACCCGTGTTTGCCTTGCCCTTTGGCGTCCTCAACACACCCCTGCAGGAGCCGATCGGCATGACCTTTGCCTTGGTACTGCCCTGACACCCACAGACAATTAATGTGCATGTATCCTTCGGCGCTGATAGGATACCAGGCGTTTCCCGCCGGTATGTATTCGAGAAAAACTTTGCCCCGTTCATCAAGCCTCTGAAAGACAAGACCGTCGGCAAAAGCGTTCTTCATCCAGGCTTTTTTGGAGGCGACGCCTGTTTCTCCTCTTTTGTCGCTGATGGCACAACAAATGTGCTCACGCTCAATGTTGTCTTTGTCGATAGAGATGAATTGTGTATTCATGACTGTTCCCCTCCGTTTTTTATCCAAATTGTAACACAATAATTTGTTTCGCTCAAAACACCGCCCGAGTGGGGGTGCATATTTTAAAAGTGCAGGAACTGACGATAAGGATAAGCAGAGCTTTCTGTCGCGGTGTTTTCCCGCAACTCAATGGTGAGTTGGAGGCAGATACCGCGCTGGCCAGTAACAGTCCCGAGGTAGGGTTTGGTGAGCGGGAGAATCCAAAAGCCTCTCTGCCTGACGCAGCCCCCGAAAGGCGAAAAGAGTTCGCGGGCTTTTGGAGTCTCCCGCTCACCAAACCCTACCTCGGGACTGTTACGAGCCCACATAATATCCATCTCCATTCACCATTCGGTTGCGGGAGAACCCCGCAGTGGATATTTCTATTTATTTTTTTGTCGAATCCTGCACTTAGAAAATATGCACCCCCCGAGTGGGAAGCAAGGGAGGTACCTTGGGTGGCAAAGTCTTGCATCCGTTCATATGTTAACTTAACAGCATCGCCAAAACATCCGCACCTCAAGAAGGGAGAACCCATAATGCATTTGCCGCACCAACACTATACGGCACCCTCACAATGTACACATACACCACCCCCGCAATTTTCGCCGACCACGCACTATGTTCCACCGGGACACCATGTCCTGCCACCGCTGCCTTACGCTTACAACGCACTGGAGAAGGTCATTGATGAGCGAACCTTGAGGATCCACCACGACAAACACCATCGCAAATATGTAGAAGATCTCAACAAGGCCGAACTCTCCTTGCAGGCAGCCCTAACCAATGGCGATTTCACCTGTATTAAGCACTGGGAAAAAGAGCTCGCTTTCAACGGATCAGGACATATTTTGCACAGTCTATATTGGACTTCGATGAGTCCGTCGGATTCAGGCGGGCAGCCTCATCCCACAACGCAGGCTTATTTGGATCGAGACTTCGGCGGGGTTCCTCATTTCTGGGCACAGTTCTCAGCCGCGGCCAACGCCGTCGAAGGATCAGGTTGGTGCGCGCTATGCTACAACCCTTATTTCCGGTCGCTGGTTATCCTACAGGCGGAAAAACATCAGAACCTGACCCAATGGGGTGTCGTCCCCCTTCTGGTCTGCGATGTCTGGGAACACGCCTACTATTTACGTTATCAGAACGAACGGGCTCAGTATGTGAAGAACTGGTTTGCGCTGGTTAACTGGCCCGAGGTTGAACTGCGCCTGGCTCATTTTTTAGCAGGGCGCCCAGATCAACGATAGTATAATAACATTCTTGACATCTCCAGAAACGTCCTTTATAATTCTAATAGAACCATTCTATAAGAACTACTTTGGCCAGCACAAGGAGCATCACCATGTATGAACTTCTCGTCCTTTCCTGGCTCATGTACTTCCCGCTCCACGCCTACTTAATAATCAAAATCTCCAACGACACCATCGGTCCCTGGGAAAAAATCAGCCAAGGATCCCTCTCCGCCCTCTTGAAAAAACTGGCAGCCAAGGGGCTGATCACAGAAGCGGATCCGGCCAGTGTTCCTTTTCCCAGCGCTAGGACAACCCGTTCCTGGGCCATCACTTCCCAGGGACGCGAACGCTTTTTTCAGTTGATGCTGGATACAGCCGCCAACCCCGGCAACTATCAGAAAATTTTCCATATCATATACCTGCACATGCATCTTCTATCCCCCGACGACCAATTGTATCTGTACAGCCATTATCTGAGATATGGTCAGGAAATCCTCCGCCACCTGACCACCGAAGCCGTGGATTTTGATGAGAAACAGGACAAAGGCGGCGGGGATCCCTTTAATACAGCCGTCCTGGAACTCATGGCTCATACCCGAGAACAATGGCAGCTGGAAATGGGCTGGGCCCGGTACCATTACGAAAAGACCTTGACCCAACTCAAAGCGGAACAGTCCCTAATATCCAAAGGAGAAAAAAGACCATGCAATTCAAACAAAGAGGTATGAAATGGCTGCGCGTCCTCCATCTGATCTCCGGCGGCGTCTGGTTCGGCGCCACCGCCGCCATAGCCGGGCTGACCATAGTGGCTTTCTTTCAGTCAACAGAAACTGAATTCCTCGTCATTGCGCCTCTCATATCATTTCTGTTTCAAAAAATAGCCGGCCCTCTTGCTCTCTTCGTCCTCATCCAAGGCGTCATCTACGGTTGCTGGACCAAATGGGGGTTTTTTAAACACCATTGGCTTCTGCTCAAATGGCTCTGCATCCCCCTGCTGATCTTCTCCATCGCTTTTGGCAGCATCGGCCAGCTCTTTACCGCCCGCACCAAAGTTGACGCCGGCACCTTCAGCGGCGGTTTTGCCGATGGTGGTATCATGCTGATATTTATCTCGTTCCAGCTCCTCACCATGATCTTTATGATCTGGGCCTCCGTATTTAAGCCCTGGAAAAAAACCCGCCGACAAAAGGCCCCCCAACGGAAAGAAGCTGACGACTGACAATTGGCAACTGCCCACATCGCCGCCCTCGTTTTTCCATATTATTTCTCTTGCCCTTTGGAGCTGAAAGAGTCATAATTAAGAAAAATAAAAAAAGGGCAAGGTCAAAAAATGATTGGGGATTTTACTCGTTTTAACATGAATCGCCGACCCCATCGACAATGGCGTATACTTACTCCGATAACTTGGCTGCTTAGTTTCCCAAAAGCGTTCATCCACGGGGCCAGCATCGACAAAACAGGCTTGCCTAAAACACTGAAGCCGCCCTACTTTTTGCTATGCAACCACAATTCGTTCATGGATTTTATGATAGTCACCAAAGCCATCTTCCCCCACCGGGCCAATTATGTGGTGGCCATTGACGGATACATTGGCATGGAATGGTTGCTGCACGCCGTCGGCTGTATTTGCTGCCGCAAATTCACCAGAAGCACCGGCTTGGTTAAGAACATGCTCCATGCTCAAAAAAACGGCGATATCGTCGTTCTCTTCCCTGAAGCTCGCTATTCCCTCTGTGGCACTTCAGCTATCCTGCCTGCTTCTCTGGGCAAAATGGTGCAAAAAATGAACGTCCCGGTGGTGACGCTCATGATGCATGGCCACCACATCAATTCTCCTTTCTGGAACGTCGGCAGCCGCAAAGTGAAGCCGGTGGAATCCGAAATGAAGCTCCTGTTCTCGCGAGAAGAAACACAAGATCTATCTGTAAGCGAACTCAATAAACGGCTCACAGACGCTTTCGTATACGATGATTTTGCCTGGCAAAAAGAAAAAGGCATTCTCGTCAAAGATAAGAACCGCGCCGCAGGCTTGCACCGAGTCTTATATCAATGCCCCGCCTGCGACACCGAATACAAAATGACCTCCGCCCAATCCACCCTTCACTGCGGCCAATGCGGTAAAGAGTGGAAAATGAGCGAACTGGGCGACCTCCGCGCCCGAACCGGCATAACCGAATTTTCCCATATCCCCGATTGGTACGAATGGCAGCGGGCTAACGTACGCCAAGAAATAGAAAACGGCACATATACCTTTGACGCCGAGGTTCGCATTGAATCCCTCCCCAACGCAAAAGGGTTCGTAAAATTCAGCGAACCCGGCCGTCTGACTCAAGATCTGAATGGGTTCACCCTAACCGGCGAATATGAAGACAAGCCCTTCACCATTCAATGGCAGGCGTCGTCCCTGTATTCCTGCCACATTGAGTATAATTACAAAGGGCGGGGTGACTGCGTAGACCTGAACACCAACAACGACACATTTTATCTTTTCCCCAAAGGCCATGAATTTTCGGTCACCAAACTCGCTTTGGCTACCGAAGAACTCTTTCTGGCATCTTCCCTGCAAAACGATATGAGACTGAGGGCATGAGATCCCCATTGCCTAATCTTTCACCCCAACACTTCGAAGATGCGCCTGCTGAAAATCCTGCACCTGGTGATCATAAGGCAGCTCCATCCAAGGCGACGCCACCAAAAAATCCGCGGTCGCCCGATTGGTCGCAATCGGGATATCATACACTTGGCCAATCCGCAGCAGCGCCTTAACATCCGGATCATGAGGCTGAGCTGTCAGCGGATCGCAAAAAAAGATCACCAGATCAATAAGCCCCTCAGCAATCTTCGCCCCAATCTGTTGATCTCCGCCCAAGGGCCCGCTCAGAAACCCTTTCACCATCAGCCCGGTGGCTTCACTGATCAACCGCGCCGTCGTTCCCGTGCCGCACAATCCATGCCGTTGCAGAACCGTCTCATGTTGCGCGCACCAATCCACAAGCGCCTGTTTTTTGCTGTCATGAGCAATCAAGGCAACGCGCTTCTTCCGAGGTATCGTCAACGTCACAAACCCTTCATCCATCGACTCATCTCTCTCCCCACTTGATTATTCGGTATTCGCATTCGTTTTCAGTACGACCCCTGCTCCCTAACCCCTGACCCCTGCTCCCTAACCCCTGCCCCCTAGCTACCAGCGCTTTGGGAAAATCCCGGAGTCCTTCCAAACCTTAGCCTCACCACGGTTAAACACAACCTTCATCACCGGTCGCAACGTCTTACACTCATAATGGGTAATCATCAAAACAAGCTTCTCTTCAGCCAAACGCATAATAATCCGGCTGACCAGCTCGCTGTTTTCTGAATCCAACGCCGACAGAGGCTCATCCATAATAATAATAGGCGCTTCTTTCAGAATCGCCCGGGCAATCAGAATCCTCTGCTTCTCACCCCCGGACAGATTCACCCGCTCAGAAATCACGCTGCGATAATTGCTGGGCAGCGACATGATTTTCTCGTGCAAGCGCAGCATGGTACAAACCTCCATAGCCTCATCAAGCCAGACATCCTGATCGCCAAAACTGATGTTGTTAAAAACCGAATCATTGAGGATCTCGCTTTCCTGAGGCACATACCCGATATTGCCCCGCAGCGTAGCAATCGAAATATCGTTAATATCCCTGTTTCCGTAATGGATCATACCCCGCTGTACCGGATACAACCCTAGCATCAGCTTCGTAAACGTGGTTTTACCCGAACCCGACTCCCCAATAATATTGACTAACCCCCGGGCCGGCAACTGCATCGCCACATTTTTCAGAGCGTAATTTCCCTCATTTTCATTTTCATCCGAATACGAAAAGGAAAGATCACGAATCGTAATATGGGGAAACCTGAGAATGCCCTCATACTCCCCTACATCTTCCGTTTCCAGCTCGGTATACCCTTCAATACGCTCAAAAACCGGCATAATAATGTTGGCGTTGACGCTGACACCCAACAGGGCGCTGACCGGATCATTCAACATCATAAAGAACTGGCCCAGCGCAAAAACCTGACCCAGAGTCATCGTCCCATTCATGACGAACAGAATACCGCCGCCGTACAGAATGCCCAAACAAATCATCGTAATCGCGTTAGCCAAATAGTCAAGGACAATCTCATTAAACCCAATCCTGCAATTGTCCTTATACATCTTGTCCGTAATGGCCTGAAATCGGGTTTCGGCGTTTTTCTCCTGATTGTAAGCCTTTGTGGACAGAATAGCGTTGTTAGTCTGATCAATACTCGTGCAAAGAGAGTCGTAGTTCTCTTGAACATCAAGAGACATCTTCTGTAACCGCTTCGTGTAAAACACGTTAAACAGAAAGTAAACCCCGAACACCCCCATCACAATCAGGGTAAGCTCGTAAGACTGCATCAGCATCCCCACGACAATACAAATCAACATAACAACACTAGAAAGAATGCTAATAAAAATCACCGAAATAAAATCACTGGCAGACCGTCCGTCATTGGTAATGATTGATATAAGATCGCCGCCCTTAAGCTTGTTCAGGAATTTAAAATTGGAGAAAAGCATTTTCGAGAACATGGTATTGCGCATGTTTCTCGTAACTTTCTCCGTAACCCTCATGAACAAAACATCCCGCAAGATCCCGACAACGGGCTGTGTCAACGCCGCCCCCACAAAAAACAGAATGCCAAACAGAAGCAAATCAAAGTTAGGCTCCGATGTCCTAACAAGAATATTGCCGTCAGCGTTCACACTCGCCACCACATTAAGGGCTTTCGGGTTGCCGCTGCCCAAGGCGACCTCCAGCGCATCCCCCTCCACACTTGCGGAAACGTCAACTTCCTTAACGTTCCCCACAGAAATAACAATGTTACCGTCGGGGTTCTCATATGCGGGGATCTCGCCCGTCCAAGGGCGGTTCTCGGGAGTCACGACCAGATTGCCGTTGGCGTCAACCCGGGCCGGCAGCTCGCGCATATTGCCGCCAAACACAACGACAATTGTCCCATCAGCATTCTCATACGCCCAAACATCCTCTGGTTCGGCGCCGCGCGCCGCCAGAGAAAACGCAATTCTGCCTTCATCGTCAACACCCGCTGGGATCTCCGCGCTGGGTACCGCAATTTCATCAATCATCCAACTGGAAATCAGAGGTAACACCATAGCCGCCAGAGAAAAAAGCAGCGTCAGAAAGAAACCGACAACCTGCTGTTTCATATAAGGTTTAATGAGAACCATAACCTTTTTAAATACGTACGACATACTAAAATCTCCTCAAGTTCTCCGCCCCGACAATGCTGTCATTGATAAAATCCCGGCACTTGCGGCAATGGATGACAAAATCCTGCTCACCATATTTCTCAATCAGCCGGAACACGATTTGCGCACACTGAAAATAGAACAAATCCCAGTCAGCATAATCCTTCTCATAATAAGGATAATCCGCTTTGAACCCTTGAGAATCCCTATACTTGGCTTCGCCGGAATAATAGATCGCCAGACCCTCGTTCAACCATAACGGGCATTTCTCAGCAAAACTCTCCGCCACCGCCAAATGGGCAAACTCATGCAAAAGAATCTCAAAAATAGAATCCTCAAAATCATCAATCCAACCATTCCGCGCCACAAGCAGAATCTTGTTGTTGAATCCTGTTCCCTTAACCCCCACCGGTATGCTGAACCCCAAGTAATCTGTCATCCGCTGCGCATCATCAAAAACATCAACCACCGCCCGGGATCTATACACAAAATCCCGGCGAATCCGGGCTAACCCATTGCCAACCTCATCCCGGACATCGTAGAGCGCATCCAGCCAAACATCATGGAACACAGTGTTTTCGAGTATAATCATCTCAATATCCTCGCTAAGCTAACATCCATCAATATCAACTACCGTTAATGCTAACACCGTTAAGAACCAACAGTCTTCAATAATCAACAGTCTCCAATAACCAACAATCGTCAATAATTCACAATCCGTCCGTTAACCAAACGAACTTCCCGCGTCGCCAGCATTTTTGTTATACTCTCGTCATGGGTAACCATGACAATAGTCTTCCCCAGCCACTTATTCAGATTGTCGAAAACCCTCAACACATCGTCGCTGGTTTCGGAATCAAGATTACCCGTCGGCTCATCGGCAAAAATAATGTCTGGGTCAATCGCCAGTGCCCTGGCAATAGCCACCCGCTGCTGCTGACCTCCCGAAAGCTGATGAGGGTATGAATCAAGTTTGTCATAAATACCCAGCATTTTCACATATTCCACAATGGTCATTCTCTGTTCCTCGGTAAGCCTGCGTTCAATTGTAATAGGCAAACAGATATTATCCCACACATTGAGAGAAGAAACCAGATTGAAGAATTGAAAGACAAACCCAAAGGCCTTACGCCGCAACTCGCTCATCTCTTTGTCGTTCAATCTGTGCAGCGTTTTATTGTAAAACATCACCTCGCCGCTGGTGGGTTTCTCTAGACCGCTGAGCAAATAAAGCAGCGTAGATTTGCCGGATCCGGACTTGCCGGTAATCGTTACAAACTCTTGTTCCTCAATCTCCAAGTTCACACCGTTGATAACATAATTGGTGACGCCTTGGAAGAACGCCTTTTTTAGTGACCTTGCTCTTAGCATACCTCTCACCCCTACTCGAAAGTTCGATACTCGATTGCGAAGATCGCTGCCGGGAACCGCGAATGGAATTACACACGCTTGATCTCCTCAATAAGATTCATTTTGAACACATATTTCTGAACCGTAAAGAGAACGCTGAACACAGCAATCCCGCAAGCCACGCACATCAAGAACGCCATAATGTCGAAATAATACGAATATCCGACAGACCCGATATAATAAGACAAAATCGAGGCCAAGACAGGCAGCAAAGCACACCCCATAGCAACTCCTGTCGCGCCGCTGTAAATCCCTATGGACAACGCCTCATACAATACCATGCGCCGGATCGTTTTTTTGGTTAACCCGATTGTCCTATAGATGAGAAAATCCGACCGGCGCGAAATCATATTGATAATAAGATTGCTGATCATACTGATGCTGCTGATCACCAAAGAAAACGCGCACAAAAAGTAGATGATGTTAATAATAAGCCGGTTGTCGCTGGCGTTGGCCTCATAGACCTCCCGCGACGAATCAACAGAATAGCTATACTCTTCCAAGCTCTTCTCAAATTCAGTGTTAAGATACAGCCTGGTCGCCTCAATATCACCTGTGTCCACCATCGCCACGCAATAATCATAATCCTTAAAAAGGTCAGGATAGTTCGTATCCGCCACAAACAGGATCGTTCCCATGCTCTCAAAAGAATTGACGACGCCGACCACTTTGAGTTCCTTATCCTGCACCTTCACCATATCGCCCATGGCCTTGTTATGATTCTTAGCAAAAGTCGTTGTAATTATGATTGTGTTCGGATCTTTGAGCCGACCGAAAACCTCCTCGCGGGAACCGTTTGTCACCCGTTCGTGGTTTTTCAAGCTGTATTTATCGACAGGAATACCGGATATCTCCACCCATTTACCGTCAATCTGCACATACGTTCTCTTTTGAATGACATATGACGGCACCTTCTCATTGTTTAACACAGCCACCGCCTTATCATATTCCTCACTGTAGATACCGACAATAATATCAGAGCCTTGAAAAAAACTGGTTAGAGCCTCATCCAGAATCGCTGATATGGAAACCGCCAGCGTCGATACTGTCAGAACCAGAGAAATGATCGAAATGCTTTGGGTATAGGTGCCACAGTTAAACTTCAACTGTTTGGCAAACAGACCCAGCGCCCGCGGCAACCTGCCCAGCAGAAATTCAATGAGTCGCGAGAAGGCATAAACAAGATAATCATGCAGCAGAATAAAACCGATTAATCCAAGGCCCACCACAACGAAATAAGCGGCAACACCAAACATTTCCGCCACATACAAAATGCCCACGGCAAAAAACCAAATCAACAAACCCATGGAAAACATAATCGTCCTGGCGCTGCTTTTTTTCTGCACCAAATTCTTTTTCAAAATATCAATAATCGGCGTCCGTGTTACTTTCCTTGTGGCCAGCCACGCGCTCAGTCCTGAAATCACACAGGCACTAATAACAACGATGGCCACCGCCGAGAAATTAAGTTCGCTCCGGCTCGAATCGCCAACGAAGATCGCCAGCAGCACCCTGACTCCCGGAATACTCAACCCAACCCCAACCAGCGACGACACCAAAGAAATCAGCACCACTTGTCCAATCATGAGAGCGCGATAATTGTTGATGGTGAACCCGATGCTGCGCAACGTCACCATTTCCCGCATGTTCTGATACACGTAGGACCGAAAAACAGACAGCACAATATAAATGGAAACCAGAACCATCACACTGACAAACAGGTTCAGCGCCAACACCACCGTAGAAACATAGGTGTCAAAATAGTCAAGATCAAATTTTTGCTGCGCTTGAATATTGAGATTGAGTTTAGTCAGCTCGGCGTTGAGCTCCTCCGTGGTCACCGTAATAAGCTCCAGCTCATGCAACTCGACATCCAGCCGGTTCAGTCTGCCGGCCAACTCGAAAGATTTCTGCCCAAAAGCCAGTTTGCCAATAACCAACCCCTGTTCCTGAGCAAAGATCCCCGCATCCCTTGATATTCCCTTAATGACCACCTCGAACCCATCCAGGGCAGCACTGGGTTTTTGCTGCCCGGCTTCCGCATCTTGCCCGGCTTCCTGATCCTGCCCGGCTTCCGGATCGTTCAGACCTTCTCCGGCCTCCGGATCCTGTTCGGTTTCCGATTCATCCCGCAAATAGAACTTAAAAGTATCATTGAGCTTCAGGGAATTGTCCCTGGCAAAGGTTTCAGAAACAATAACCCCGTTTTCTTCCGCGAAATCCACGGTTCCCTCAACAACTTCGATGGGATAAACCGCCTTCTGTTGATCCAGATTGATCCCGTAGAAATGGATACGCTTAGTCTTCATTTTTGAGCTGACTTCAAATGATAAACCTTCGACCCAAGCCCGGACATTGCTGTTGCCCTTCAAAATATTTTCTACCTGGTCAACCCGAAAAACCGTGCTCGCCTTATTCTCCGGATCCGTACTCGGATCCGTGGTTGAACCGGGGGTTGTCTCATTTGTGCCGGCATCGGGATTCGTGTTGTTCCCATTGGCGCCAGTATTATTATTGCTGCTGTCGTCAGCGTTTCTGGCTTTATTAACGGCAATCTGCGTATTGAGAGTCGCGTTCCGGAGTTGTTCTATTCTTGTGCTGACAACAGACTGTTGGAAAGAAAAATTAACGACAAGCACAACAACAACCAGCAAGGTTGAAAAAAAGACCATGCAAAACGAGAATAGATTGGTTTTAATTCCGCGCAGCAGAACCTTATTCCTCGACATCCGCCTCAATCCTCTGTTTATACATCTTCTTTATTGTATCCTCAAGACCAAATTTCCATCTCTCACACCGCTTATGACCATGAACAACGCCAATATAGGGGCACCCTCCCATGCAGATAGGGAGCATTTTGCACGCCATGCAGCCTTCATTCTCAAAAGGCGACCATGTCATATACGCCGCGTTGCGCGACACCATCTCCGCCGTATACTCGCTCTTATCCCACAAAATATTGCCAACACTGTCCTTTACATCACCCACTTCATTCCAACATTTATAGATGTATCCTTTCGGATCAATCACAAAAGTGTTAATCGAATCCGCCCCGCAATAATTCTTCTTAACCGCCGGATAATGCGGAAATTCAGATCCGCTAAAACCATGAGCGTGCAGGAATCCCTGCAGTTCGAGGCTGGCGTTGGCATACTCCGCCATCGTCAGACAGGTATCTTCAATGCCCTTATTGAACTCCGTGCTTTGGGAAACATGCCCAAAAATGACCGCCGCCTCCGGAATGCCGAGACCCTTGAGGTATAGAATAAGGTTCTTGGTTTCCTCAAGATTCGTTCTGTCAATATTAATACGGATCGTTACTTCGATCCCTCGGGAATAAAGCTTTTGCACATTCTCTATAATCTTGGCGAACGTTCCTTCTGATGGGTTATCCTTGAGAAATCTTCTGCTGTTGTGGGTCTCTTCCGTGCCGTCAATTGTGATCTGCACTTCCCCGATACGGCATTGTTCTAATCTCCCTAAATCTTCATCCGTCAAAAGATACCCGTTCGTAATCATCATACCGCTGTAATGAACCTCATACTGTTCACAAATTTCAATGAACCTTTCCGACAGATCATAAATAATATCTTTGGCCAGCAGCGGTTCTCCGCCGTACCAGGTAATATCAATTTCCCGTTTGCGCTCGGCATTTTCCTTAACCATATCAACAAGCTTGTCCTGCACTTCTCTGCTGAGATAGCCGGCTTTAGGATGCTCGAAGCAATATTGGCAACCAAAATTGCAATCCACCGTCGGCGCGATAACCAACGACAGGGATTCCACAGAATACTTGCCGGCATAATTCCTCAATTTAATCATATTCATCTCATCGACAACATCAGGTACAATATACCAGCCCACCATCATGTCGCTGACAAGTTCAGCCTCTTCTTCAGTCAAATCATCCTCATTGATATCTTCAATTCTCTCATACAAATTAATAAAATCGTCGTCTGCTTCTGCCATAGCGCAAGTCATGCTGTTAAAGACTACTTTTTTGCTGTCAACCTCAAGAATATGGGTATACTTCGACTTCTTCAAGAACAACACTTCCTCTATGAGTATTCGATTATTCATGTTCTTTGGACGCAAAAGCACTAATACGAAATGATCTGTTGGCTGGACCATATAAAAAAACAGCGCCAATCCAAGGGGTTAGTCTCAGTTTAGCGCCAGATTGCTTTAAAGTCACAGAGTCAAAGGCGAGAATATGGCTGCCAAAGAACCGAAAAAATGCTGGATCAATGACAGCCATAAGCTCTTTCATAAGGAAGACAGAGCTAAAATGATACCTATTAGCGTTTGCAGCTGCTCGGGCAACCGTTGTTTTTGCCATGTCCATGTCCATGTTTGTGAACAACAACAGTCTTTGTACGGCATGCGTTAGCCTTGAAAACCAGATCAGCAGCGCTTTTCGGCTCGACCAAATACTTCATTACATCTCCTCCTTCTCAATTAGATTGTTAATAGAATGGCTAACAATTGTCTAAAATTCTGCTGCTTGTCATGTCAGCCTTCTATTTTTTCGAAATGGCTTCTCTCATATTTTAGCCATTTATAATAAAGCCCGAAAGCCTTACTACCTTCCCCAATGAAACCCCTGACGCCCGTTTTTCAAGCGCCTATTCCTTCAACCTTTGTTCCTGAAATAAACGGGCCCCAGGGACTTGTAATCATAAAGGTTATCCATCTTCCGCATCTTCATCTTCTCCGCAAACCTGACTGATGACACACTTTCCTCATCGACAACCCCTAATTTGTCCACTTCGATGTTTGTATCCTCCAGATCCAATTCATCAAAACTCACAATCTCATCAGGCAAGAAATAAGTTCCCTCAGCTGTCAGATACACGAAATTCTGTGGCGAAAACACAATATCTTTAGAAAACTTGTAGAACGCCAACGCGACTTTCAGTTTAGAAAACACATCTCCAGAAGCAATGACATTGCCGGCAAACTGTGTAAAACCGATGCTAATACAGCAATCTCCGATCAAATCCCCATAGGAACTCAGCATAACCTTTGTCAGAACCGTCTTGTCATCACTGGCTTGCCAGAAAAACATATTTTTATATAAATCATACTCCGTTACAAATAATGTCGATTGCGCAAAAACGGACAAATCACTTCTGCTACGAGCTACAAGCGTAAACGAACTGTCTCGAAAAGCCTCGATATTCAGATACGCATCATATCCGTCAAACCCCTCCTCAATGATTTGATCGCCGCCTTCAAATATTCTGAACTCAATATTCTTGTTGCTGGCTTTGGCGTTTTCCTTTTCACAAAAGTCCTTCGCCCCGCTCAATATCTCATTTTTCCCCATACTCACACCCTTTTCGAGATTCCCTAATGTACTCATTTTACTCCAACAAATATATATGTCAAGTCACTCTATCCTATACTTTAGGGAAAAGCTATTTAATTTTTATAATTCTTTTTAAATTCTATATTTGCTACGCTGTGTCGTGCCCGAGAAAAGCTCTATAGCAAAACGAAAACACCGCCGGACGGCACATCAAAAAACCCCACGTCAATCCATGGGGTTTCTCGATGTCCTTTTACAGAGTCCGAGTGAGTCATCCTCCAGATAAACCATAATATATGTGATCAACGCTGCAAAACAGGAATTATTCTTCTGTCAAACAGGATCATTTATCTTTCAGAAACACCAGGCGCACCCGTCACGGGTAACATCACCTATGCAATTGGCACGTGCGATATCCCGGTAACAGAGGCTTACTCTTTCAGGCAAACAGTTAGGTCATAACTCAGATCCAGTCGCTGAGTTACAATTCAGAATCGACTTCTGAATTACATTGTTTGACGCGGTCTGGCCTCATTAACTGTCAAGGAACGGCCATTCAGCTCTTTGCCATTGAGTTCCATCGCCAGGCGTTCAGCATCTTCATCCGCCACCTCAACGAACCCAAAACCTCTTGAGCGTCCGGTTTCTCTGTCAGTAATGATACGACTACCGACAACGTTGCCATACTGACTGAAATAATCAGTAAGGTCTTCGGAGGAAATGCTCCAAGGGAGATTTCCGACATAAAGGGTCTTCGTCATCCAATTCACCTCGAAAAAGAATTTGTGCTATAGATAGTATAGACATATACTAATATAGTATACTTGGTTCCTAAAAGTCAAACAGATTTTGTCAAATTTTCTAAATTTCAAGCCAAAATGTTTGTCGAAATAGAGAGATCTCAAGAATCGCGATAAAAACCCCTCTTTTCTATATAGCTTTTTACATCATCCGGCAGTAAATAACGTATCGGTCGCCCCTCCTGAACCCTTGCCCGGATATCTGTGGACGAAATCGCCAATGCCGGGATTTTCAATTGAAAAATCCGGTCCTGATGTCCCGGCACATATTGATCAATCGTCTCAAACAGATCTTGCAACGGATAACCGGGCCGCGATACCGAAATCACCTTGGTCAGAGCAATAATCTCCTCTGGCTCACGCCAGCTCAACATGCTGCGCAAGGCGTCGGCCCCCGTAATAAAATGCAAATCCGCGTCAACCAGTATCCCGCGCAGCTCTCGCAGGGTGTCAATGGTGTATGACGGCCCTTCCCGCATGATTTCTATCCGCGACAAACCGAAGCCGGTATTCGCCGCCACAGCCAACTTAACCATCTCAAACCGTTCCCAAGGGTCCGTAACTCTATGCTCGACTTTATGGGGCGGCTGCCCCGTCGGAATGAACAGCACCTTGTCCAGACCGAAGGCTACCCGCGCCGTTTCCGCCGCCACCAGATGACCAAAATGGATCGGGTCGAAAGTTCCGCCCATAATGCCTAGGGTTTGGGCGGATTTCAAATCTTCGAGATCGTGCATGGGATCACCTCCATCTTTTTTATTGATCGTCTTGCTGCTCAAGGCAGAGGAGAGGCGGGCCGGGGCCTGTCCCCCAAGCCGTTCTCCTGTCTGGCTGCTATGGCAGCTTAATTATCGGCTCCTCTGCTCTCCGGTATAAGAGAAAATTCCGTCCTATGATCTGGACAAGCTCCGCGTCGGTTTGATCAGCCAGTTCGGTTGCCACTTCTTGCGGTTCCATTAGGCAGTTGGGCAGTACCCGGCCTTTGACCAGTTCACGGACGGTCAGACATTCGATAGCCTGGGCGACCAGCCCGGCGGTTATTTCTCCTTTGCCAACCATCAGTTCCGGCTGCCTTTCGCTGCCCATCGCCCGCAAAAATCTTTTCTGCTTCCCTGTCAACATTGTTGAAGCTTCCTCCTTATGCCCATTGAACGCTAATTTAGTCTTTCCATTCAAAAGACAGTTCTCCTATCATGACCTGCTCTCCCTCATTGATACCGGCTTGTTTCAGGGCATCGTCCACGCCCATGCGTTTTAAGATGCTTTGAAACCGGCGCACCCCTTGTTCCGTATCTAAATAAGCCATGGCAGCGTGACGTTGGATTTCCTTTCCTGACAAAATGTAGACCCCGTCAACAATTTCCAGTTTGAATCGGGATTCTTGCTTTTGTTCTTCCCTGCCGTCTTCTTCAAATTTGATAAGGTGACGCCCCTGAACCGCGCCACCTTTCAACCCCATTCCATCGTTCGGCTCTTTGCCCTCAATCATAACCCCTTCCGGCAATTCCGGTAGTACCAGCGCGACAGCCCGCAGCAGCTCAGGAAGCCCCTTCCCCGTTGCGGCGGAAATGGCAAAAACCTCCTGATGCCCCCCGGCTTGTTCTTCCCACCGGCTCCGTAACCGCTCCCAGTTCTCCAACGCTTCCGGTATATCCATTTTGTTTGCCACAACAAAAGTTTTTCTTTTGGCCAGCTCCGGCCTGTAGAGCTCAATCTCACGCCGGATTGTGGCGTAATCCTCCCATGGGTCACGGCCCTCCTGCCCTGACATATCAACAACATGAAGCAGCAATCGCGTGCGTTCCACATGACGCAGGAATTCGTGCCCCAGCCCCGCCCCCGCGTGGGCGCCTTCAATCAGCCCCGGTATGTCCGCCATAACAAAACTTTCTTCCTCAACTCTCACCACGCCCAGATGGGGCGTCATGGTTGTAAACGGATAGTCGGCAATCTTAGGACGAACTGCTGAAACGGCGCTGATCAGCGTCGATTTGCCGGCGTTGGGCATGCCGACCAACCCTACGTCCGCCAGCAGTTTGAGCTCCAGATCCAGCCAAAGGACCTCGCCGGGTTCGCCCCGTTCCGCGATACGCGGCGCTTTATTCAGATTGCCGGCAAACCGGGCGTTGCCGCGTCCACCACGCCCGCCGCGGGCTACAACCACCGCCTGCCCATGTTCGCACATGTCGGCGAGAAGTTCTCCCGTCTCGGCATTTCTAATCAACGTGCCGGGAGGAAGACGCAGCAGTGTATCCTCGCCGCCGCGGCCGTGACGGCCTTTTCCTTCGCCGTGCTGTCCCCTTTCAGCCTTATAGTGGTTCTTATAATGAAAATCCACCAGCGTCCGCAACCCTTCGTCCGCTCGGGCAATGACGTCGCCGCCATGGCCGCCGTCGCCGCCATTGGGGCCCCCCATCGGCACATACTTCTCGCGGCGGAACGCCACCGCGCCGGCACCGCCGTCGCCGGCCCTGACCTGGATTTTTGCGCGATCGTAAAACATGGTGCAATCCTTTCCGGGTTAAGGTTGGAGGAAGAATAGGTCTTCCCAGAAACAAAAGCGCATTTCACCCAAAGATGAAAATACGCTTTCACAAACGAAACAAATTCGTTCCCCGTCCCTGTGTCAAGCTACTGTACCGGAACCTTCTCCGGAACAGCTTTCTTTGGGGCATCTTTCTTCGGGGCCGCCTTCTTCGGAGCGGCCTTTTCGGAAACGTTCTTCTCCGCAACGGTTTTCGCCGCAGAGGCTTTCGTCGCAGATGTTTTCGCCGGAGCAGTTTTCGCCGAAACGGCTTCTTCCGGAACGCCGACGGCAACCGGTTTTTCCTGGTAGATACTCACCTGTTTGCGGTATTTATCCTTGCGCTCATATTTGACATAGCCGTCGGCTAAGGCAAACAGTGTATCGTCTTTGCCCAGACCGCAATTCGTGCCGGGATGTATCTTCGTGCCGCGCTGACGAACCAAGATGTTGCCGGCCAGCACGAACTGTCCGTCAGCTCTTTTCGCTCCCAGGCGCTTTGAATGGCTGTCGCGACCGTTGCGTGAACTGCCCATTCCTTTTTTATGTGCCATGATGCTCTCTCCTATCCTGAAACATTTTTCTGTCGGTTGTGTCTCGTCTGAAATCGTGTCAGCCGGCAATGGACTCAATAGAAAGCTTTGTATAAGGCTGCCGATGGCCTTTCTTGACCCGGACATGCTTTTTCGGTTTGTACCGGAACACAATAACCTTCTTGTTTTTGCCGTGTTCAAGCACTTTGGCCGTAACTTTCGCGCCCTTCACAAGAGGGGCGCCGATTTGAACCTTATCACCGCCCAGCAGAAGCACCCGGTCGATTTCCAGACTCTCGCCCACCGCTGCGGCCAGCTTCTCCACTTTAATGACGTCACCCTGCCGCACCGTGTATTGCTTACCGCCGGATTCAATCACAGCATACATAGTTGTCACCTCCTCTGCCTCAGACTCGCCTCATTCGGGTCGATAGCCGGTCAAGCCGACTCATCCGTTTGCTCTTGAAGACCGTGACACCCGTCTTTGTCCTTCAATAAACCCCACAAGCGCGGTTAGTGGTAGATTCCACGTTCGTCTATTCTACATCGTATGCTGTCCGGTGTCAAATCTCATGGCTTTTAGGGTGCATATTTTAAAAGTGCATGAACTGACGATAAGGATAAGCAGAGCTTTCTGCCGCGGTGTTTTCCCGCAACTCAATGGTGAGTTGGAGGCAGATGCCGCGCTGGCCAGTAACAGTGCCACGTCAGGGGTTGGGGAGCGGCAGACTCCAAAAGCCCGCGTATTTTTTTCGCCTTTCGGGGGCTGCGTCGGGCGGTGAGG
>Ga0082212_10002228_pt1 | contig 28439 bp, 22 predicted proteins | sample TergutNt197P3_FD_71548 | JGI IMG/M metagenome (GOLD analysis project Ga0082212, IMG submission 71548) | Neocapritermes taracua P3 segment gut microbial communities from Petit-Saut dam, French Guiana - Nt197 P3 | ecosystem: Host-associated > Arthropoda: Insects > Digestive system > Gut ...
AACGGTAACGGTAACAGAAGCGCGACCGATACCGTTGGCAGCGCCTTCGCATAAACCGGTACCGGAAACCGCCACATAATAAGTAGTGGTAGCGGCGGGAGAAACGGTAAGAGGATTTACCTCTACGTTGCCCGTCAATGTAGTATACCATTTATATACGGGATTGCTTACGCCAACAGAAGTAACAAGACCGGCCAAATTCACGCTTTGACCGGAACAAATCGTAGTGTCGCGGGTAACCAAATTGGCGGAAGCGGTAGAAACCGGGTTAACGGTAACGGTAACAGAAGCACGACCGGTGCTGTTGGCAGCGCCTTCGCATAAACCGGTACCGGAAACCGCTACATAATAAATAGTGGTAGCGGCGGGAGAAATGGTAAGAGGATTTACCTCTGCACTGCCCGTCAATGTCGTGTACCATTTATATACGGGATTGCTTACGCCAACAGAAGTAACAAGACCGGCCAAATTCACGCTTTGACCGGAACAAATCGTAGTGTCGCGGGTAACCAAATTAGCGGCGACTGTCGAAACCGGATGAACGGTAACGGTAACAGAAGCGCGACCGATACCGTTGGCAGCGCCTTCGCATAAACCGGTACCGGAAACCGCCACATAATAAGTAGTGGTAGCGGCGGGAGAAACGGTAAGAGGATTTACCTCGACGCTGCCGGTCAATGTCGTGTACCATTTATATACGGGATTGCTTACACCAACGGAACTGACACGACCGGACAAGTTAACGCTTTGACCAGAACAAATCGTGGTATCGCGTGTAACTAAATCAGCGATAGTAGAATTCCGATATACCGTCATAACAATCGGATCAGATGTAAGTGAAGCCGGTGAAGCGCATGCATCACTCGAAGTAAATGTACAAGTGATGACATCGCCATCGGCGGGAACATAAGTATAAGTATCTGAGTTGCCACCTACAGTGGAGTTATTAACTTTCCACTCATAAGCAGGAGTACTGCCACCATTTTCGCCGGTAGCGCTAAAAGTTACAGACGTTCCGGCACATATCGGCGAAACCGGATTGGCAGAAATAGCAATAGTCGGAACCAGACCTGTCGTTACCGTCATTGTTATTTCATTCGAAACAGTTGTAATCGGAGGAGTACAATTATCGGAAACCGTCAGTACGCAAGTTATCACATCGCCATCGGTTGGCACGTAAGTGATGGTATTGCTGTTGGTTCCCGCATTAGTTCCGTTAACTTTCCATTGGTAAGAAGGAGTACTTCCTCCATTGGTCGGAACAGCAGTAAAGGTTATCGAATTACCGGAACACACGGTAGTGTTGGGTGTACTGATGGTAGCCGAAAACGTCGGTAACTCAACAGACATTTTATCGGCTATTGCAGGGTAAGGATTAGACGTTTCGAACACATAATTAATAAACGCCCAGGCATAGATAGTACTATTTACCGGCAAACATGATACCGATACGTTGTAATCAACTTTTTGTGCTCCATTACTTGCGCTGGTAGCCGGACTTGTCTGTATATATAATGTATAACTTCCTCGGGTAAATGTTCCGGCTGTAATCTCAGTTGCCGATGGAAAATCGTAAGTTACACCATTAATAACTATCGTATTGGTAAACTCCGGTACAGAAATTTCCATATCCGTAGTTGTATAGATAAATCCGCTTTGAGTAATAGAGTCCCAGTTAAGGCGAGCCCCGCCCGTCGTTGTCGAACCTCCGGTGTCTATCATCTGAAAATTAGGAGTTAAGTTACCACGTTTGAAACTTCCATACATGGTAACAGATGTAGCCGCAGTAGCTTTTATGCTATCCGAATATACGGAAGACGGCGAACGGAATGCAAATAATTCGGGAACAATGGTAGCCCTGCCGCCCATTCCTGCCTCGGCATAAGTAAGCGTCTGACTGTATGTCCATTTGGGACAAAATCTCTCCCTTATTGCAACGGTTTGAACACCTATGCCAATGTCCGAATGCAACAAAGGTGTAGAAGTTACTTTATTAAAATAAAAGGAAACACCAAGTTTTATTTCGCCTGCCAAAGCATACATAGTCGTTGCCAGCAAGCTACCGGATCTATAGGGGCTTACAATCAATGCCCGCATATCAGAGTGATAAGAATAGTTCCACATATCCAATATTCCGGAAGTTCCTGCTTCTCTTTGTTGAATTAAATGCATGGCCCAATCTTTACTCAGCAAGTCCGGAGCAATGTCTGCCGCCGCCAACAAAGGTCCGGGAAAATCGACCGACGCCTCTCCGATAATACCCGAAAAATCTTGAACAAATGTTTTGTCCGTTAACTTCAGAATTTCCGGCTTAAAGAAAATAGAAAATTCAAACGCATCTGTCCGTAATTCACCAACAGCTATTACATTGAATTGTACTGTGGTTTCTGTTTCAATAATGGTAGCTACCAATCGGGAATCTGATGTTCCCAAATTAATTCCGGGAGTCCCGGAAGGATACGTAATAAGTTGTGCTTTCAAGACAGCAGGTCTCAAAAGACAACACAATACCACCAGACCCATGCAAAGATACCTAATAATAGCTCTGTGTAGAATATTTTTTCTCATAGCTGTTAGATTTAGATTAGTTTTTAGTATTTAGTTTAGTTAAAGTTCTGTTTTTAGACACAAGTTACATACTGCAAGCAATACAAAGCCGGATAATACTAATGTTTTTTACGTAAAAAAACGTCCAGTTTGTTTTTACAAAGTTAATTGCAATTGTGAACCTTCCAAATATTTTTATGATTATTTTAATAAAAATAATTTTTAACACACAGTAAATTGATCGCTAACCTATATGCCGGGCTCGCTTGAGGGTAGTTGAAAAATATTAATTTTCAAAAAAAAATGTTAAATTTTGGATGGATTTATGTAAAAAACAGTGAAACTAACTCAAAAAAATAACAAAAAAAGACAAAAATGCCAACAATCTTTCGTTAGATCATTGACATTTTTGAAGTTGTCCCACCAGGACTCGAACCTAGGCTAGCTGAACCAAAATCAGGTGTGCTACCACTACACCATGGGACAATCACTTTTTTGAAAAGCGATGCAAAGGTAAAGGTTTTCTTTTATTCCGCAAAATAATTTAGGAAAAAACTATTTCGCTATCAATAAAAAATAATTTTTCTTTCCTTTTTGGGCTAATATATACTTATTATTAAGCAAGAAAGAACTATCAACAGTTAAATCCAAATCGGAAATCCGTTCTTTGTTGAGCGACACACCACCGGCCTGCATTGTTTTGCGCGCTTCGCCTTTCGATTGAAAAACAGCTGATTTCTCCGCCAATAAGTCCAACACTTTTACGCCTGCTTGTACATCCGCCAACGAAACTTCAAACTGCGGAACACCCTCGAAAACAGACAGTAATGTGTCTTCATCTATTTTTTTCAATACATCCGAAGTAGCATCGCCAAACAAAATAGAAGAGGCTTCGACCGCCAAATTATAATCTTCTTCAGAATGCACCATAATGGTTACTTCTTTTGCCAAGCGTTTTTGAAGTTGACGCAAATGAGGTGCTTTTTCGTGCTCTTCGACCAAAGCATCAATCTCCTTTTTTGAAATAGAAGTAAATATTTTGATATACTTTGCTGCGTCGGCATCGCTCACATTGAGCCAAAATTGGTAAAATTTATACGGCGAAGTATAGCGGGAATCAAGCCAGATATTGCCACTTTCGGTTTTGCCGAATTTTCCGCCATCGGCTTTGGTTATCAGCGGACAAGTCAATGCGAATGCCTCTCCTCCTCCGCTCATACGACGAATCAATTCAGTGCCTGTGGTAATATTTCCCCATTGGTCGGAACCGCCCATTTGCAATTTGCAGTTGTTATTTTTATATAGGTATAAAAAATCATATCCTTGCACCAACTGATAAGTAAATTCAGTAAAAGACATACCGACCGCCGACTCCGCCGAAAGACGTTTTTTTACGGAATCTTTCGCCATCATATAATTAACGGTAATATGCTTGCCTACATCGCGGATAAAATCGAGGAACGAAAATTCTTTCATCCAATCATAATTATTGACCATCAATGCCGCGTTTGGCGCATTACTATCGAAGTCAAGAAATTTAGTCAACTGATTTTTGATGCTTTCTTGATTGTGGCGCAATGTTTTTTCGTCGAGCAGATTGCGCTCGGCAGATTTTCCCGAAGGGTCGCCAATCATTCCCGTTGCGCCGCCAACCAGTACAATTGGGCGATGTCCACAGCGCTGAAAGTGGCGCAACATCATCACACTACAGAGATGTCCGATGTGTAACGAATCGGCTGTAGGGTCGATACCGACATAAGCCGACGTCATTTCTTTTGCTAATTGTTCGTCGAGTCCGGGCATCATATCGTGCACCATTCCGCGCCATTTGAGTTCTTCTATAAAATTCATCGTGTTTATTTTTTATTAGAAAAAAGACAAAAAAGAAAACGATTTATCAATATTTATCGCAAAATAGTTGTCAATTTTAACTTTCAATAAAATTAAAATGCAAAGATAGTGCAAATTTGGTTATGAACTGTACAATTATTATTTTTGCAGTCTATTTTAATCCCAACTTTTTTATGCAAGAAAACAATTCAGGCTCGCAAACCGCACAAATTATGGCGGAGCGCGAACGTATAAAAAATCAAACACCGACTGTGTTTGTGGAAGAAACCGTAAAGGAACTCAAAAAAACGCTCGGCAATGACAAAGTAATATTGGCTCTTTCGGGCGGCGTGGATTCGTCTGTTACAGCAGTGCTGCTACACAAAGCCATCGGAAAAAATCTGATTTGCATTTTTGTTGACCATGGTCTGCTGCGCAAAAACGAATTTGAAAAAGTGCTCGAAGATTACACGCATCTCGGACTGAATATTATCGGCATTGACGCCAAAGCGAAATTTTACAGCGAATTGGCAGGCGTAACCGACCCCGAACAAAAACGTAAAATTATCGGTAAAGGCTTTATTGACGTTTTCAACGAAGAAGCAAAAAAGCTGAAAGATATTAAATGGCTCGGGCAAGGCACTATTTATCCCGATATTCTCGAATCAATGTCGGCAACCGGAAAAGTTGTAAAATCGCACCACAACGTAGGCGGATTGCCCAAAGAAATGAACTTGAAACTTGTTGAGCCACTGAAACTTTTATTCAAAGATGAAGTGCGCGCTATTGGGTTGGAATTGGGAATGAAACCGCATTTAATCAAACGCCATCCATTTCCCGGTCCCGGACTCGGCGTACGTTTGCTGGGCGCTATTACACCCGAAAGAGTGCGCATTTTGCAAGATGCCGACGATGTTTTTATTTCTGCGTTACGCGAATGGGATTTGTACGACAAAGTTTGGCAGGCAGGCGCGATTCTGCTTCCGGTGCAATCGGTCGGCGTGATGAACGATGAACGTACTTACGAAAATGCGGTTGCGCTTCGTGCCGTAAATTCTGTCAATGCAATGACTGCCGAAGTGGTAGAATTGCCTTACGAATTTTTGAAAAAAGTTTCGAGCGATATTATTAACAACGTAAAAGGTGTAAACCGCGTTACTTACGATATTAGCTCTAAACCGCCTGCGACGATCGAATGGGAGTAAAATAAACCCCTAAATCCCCTAAAGGGAACTTGTTGGAACGTTTTGTTACTATTGAGAACAAAGTCCCCTTTAGGGGATTTAGGGGTTTGTAAATTTTATTATGATTGACACTCACTCACATATTTACCTTGAACAATTTGACGGCGACCGTGTGGAAGCTATTACACGAGCAAAATCGGCAGGTGTTGAACGAATTATTTTACCGAATATAGATGCGGAAAGTATTGAGCGATTGCACCAAACGGAAAAAGATTTTGCAGGATTTTGTTTCGTCGCAATGGGATTGCACCCAACAAGCGTGAATGTTTCGTATCAAAACGAATTGTCTATCATCGAAAAACAGCTGAAACAGCGTTCTTACGTTGCTATCGGCGAAATCGGCATTGATTTGTATTGGGATAAAACGTATCTCGCGGAACAAATCACCACTTTCGAACAGCAGTTGGAATGGGCGTTGCAATACAATTATCCGGTTATTATTCATTCACGCGATTCGCATGATGAAATTATGGCAAGTTTGAAAAAGTTTGCAGGTCGAAACCTTACGGGCATTTTTCACAGCTTCGGCGGAACAATAGAACAAGCTCGGGAAATTTTAAAGCTCGACGGTTTTAAATTGGGAATTAACGGCGTGGTAACATTCAAAAATTCGGGACTCGACAAGGTTATTGCCCAACTCCGTCCCGAAGATTTGGTATTGGAAACAGATTCGCCTTACTTGGCACCGGTTCCTTTTCGCGGACAAAGAAACGAAACAGCTTACTTATCGTTGGTCAGAAATAAATTGGCAGAAATTTTCAATATTCCGGCAGCAGAAATAGACAAAATTACAACGCTGAATACTAAAACTCTATTTCCTTCCGTTTTTTAAAATAGGCGTTAAGTTCGCGTTTTTTGTCCTGAAACATTAAAAAAAAGAATTGTTAGATAGAAAATGACAAATAATTATTTGCATTTCACTTTTTTTTCGTAATTTGCACCCGTTTTTGAAAGAGCATGTTTTCTAATCTTTCTTGTAACGTAAATTCTTGAATTTCTAATTCTGAATTGAATTTGAAATCTTGAATTTGAAATTTGGATTTTTTTAAGGAGAGGTGCTCGAGTGGTTGAAGAGGCACGCCTGGAAAGCGTGTATACCCCTAAAGGGTATCGAGAGTTCGAATCTCTTCCTCTCCGCAATTTGACGATGAAAACTATTTAATTTTAATAAAATAAACACAAGTAATTAATTTAAACAACCAAAAAATGAAAAAAGTATTTGCATTATTCGCAATTTTAGCAGTATTTACGATTGGAATGACTCAAGTGGCAGTTGCACAAGAAAATGATGCTGCCGAAGCTCCCGCAGCCGCTGTTTCAATAGCAGAAACTCCGGCGGCTCAAGAATTTGGAGAAGTTGAAACCGTAGTAGAAGAAAACGAAAGTTTTCACAAAATGTTGAAACAAAAGGTAATTGAAGGTGGCGCCGGATTTATGAGTACTGTTCTTTTATGTCTCATCTTAGGCTTAGCTCTTTGCATTGAAAGAATTATCTACTTGACATTGTCCGATACCAATACTCAAAAACTATTGGAGCAAGTTGAAAACGCTATTGCAACCGGTGGAATTGAAGCGGCCAAAGAAGTTTGCAGAAATACGCGCGGACCTGTTGCTTCTATTTTCTATCAAGGGCTTTCGCGTTACGACCAAGGCATTGAAGTAATAGAAAAAACTGTTGTTTCTTATGGCGGCGTTCAAACCGGATTATTGGAAAGAGGTTTGCCTTGGATTGGTCTTTTCATCGGAATTGCACCTATGTTAGGATTCTTGGGAACAGTAATCGGTATGATTGAAGCATTTGACCGCATTCAACAAGTTGGAGACCTTTCGGCTACTGTAGTTGCCGGTGGTATCAAAATTGCATTGATTACAACTGTTGGTGGTCTTATTGTTGCCATTATTCTTCAAATTTTTTACAACTACATCGTTTCTAAAATCGACAGTATTGTAGGTAATATGGAAGATGCATCAATCTCATTACTCGACATTATTGTAAAATATAACTTGAAATCTAAATAATTCATAAAAGATTATGTCATTTTTAAATAAAATCCCACGTATCAGCCTATATGTAATGGCAAGCATTACAATATTGATTGCTGTATTATATTTTGCAGGAGGAAGTAATGAGATATCTATTAACAATAACTCATACGACCAACCTGTATATACAAATTTGCTTCTTATTTGGACTTATATTCTTTTTGGACTATCCGTTGGTTTAACTCTTGCTTTTGTTATTGCTAAGTTTGTATTAAACACTATCGAGAGTCCAAAAAGTGCAATAAAGCCACTCTGCATCTTAGTTGGAGGCATTTTATTATTCGTTATTACTTATTCATTGGGTAATGGCACGCCATTAAAACTTGTTGGATACGATGGACCATATAACGTTTATTCATGGTTGAAAGTTACAGATATGTTCCTGTATGTTATATACGTATTGAGCATCTCTGCATTTGGAGTTATCATTTATTCCGGAGTATCTAAATATTTCAAATAAATTAGAGATATAAATCTAAGTAAAATAAAAATCTATGACTAACAAACGAAAAGTACCTGAAATAAATTCAAGCTCAATGGCTGACATTTCTTTCTTGTTGCTTATATTCTTCCTCGTTACCACTTCAATGTCCATCGATAAAGGGCTGATTAGAAGACTTCCGCCTCCTATCACAGACGACACTCAGATGGAAGACATAAAGGTAAAAGAGCGTAACGTAATGGTGGTGTTGTTGAACAGTAATAACCAACTGATGGTTCAACGGGAATATATTCATGTCAGGGAGCTTAGAGCTAAAGCTAAAGAATTTATTACAAATCCTACTGACAATCCGCACCTGCCCGAACTTAGAGATACTATTCTTCCACATTTGGGGCACGTAAGGTTTACCAAAAACCACGTTATTTCGTTGCAAAACGACAGAGGAACAGAATATCAGGCTTATATTGAAGTTCAAAACGAGTTAATTGCAGCTTATAATGAACTTCGCAACGAAATGGCAAGAGAACACTTCGGCGCATCTTTTGATGAATTAGACCAAGAAAAACAAGATGAAATAAAACTTGTGTTCGACCAAAAAATCTCTGAAGCCGAACCTAAAAACTATGGAGGAGCAAACTAATGGGAAAATTTAGAAAAAATTCGTCGAACAAAGAAGTACCGGCAGTAAGCACAGCATCTCTTCCTGATATTATTTTCATGCTTTTGTTCTTCTTTATGTCTGTAACATCTATGAAAGAAGTTACCTATATGGTTGAAATCAGACCGCCACACGCCACTGAATTGCAGTCGTTGGAGAAAAAAGCGCTGGTTAGATACATTTATGTGGGTAAACCAATGGCTCAATTTCAAAAACAGAGAGGTACAGAAACACAGATACAGCTTGACGATGCTTTTGCCGATATTTCGGAAATAGAAACGTATATCGTTGACCGCAGATCTGCCATGCCCGAAGTAGATCAAGGAAGAATGTTGGTGGCGCTCAAAATAGATAAGGAAACCAAAATGGGAATTGTAACAGATATTAAGCAGGCGCTCAGAAGAGCTTACGCGCTTAGAATCAGTTATACTGCCATGCCGACTGCAAATAACTATTAAAATTAAATACTTTTTTCTTCCTATAAATGAAAACCGTTCGATATTGTTCGAGCGGTTTTTTTATTTCTAAAAATTATACTATTTTTGTAAGAATATGAAACCCATACAACAATCAAGACGCGCCGTTTATTACTCCATTTTTAAATGGGTAATCTTGGTTTTTTCGTATGGTTTTCTCATTTATAAAATATCTCAAATCGACAATTACGAACAGCTTCGTCAATTAAGTTTTTCACATTTCGGATGGTTATTGGCTGTGTTGTTGCTACTGCCGCTCAATTGGCTGTTGGAAGCATTGAAATGGCAATTCCTTTGTCGGCAATTCGAAAAAATATCATTGCTTACAGCCGTGAAATCTGTGTTGGGCGGATTAATACCCGGATTTATCTCACCCAATAGAATTGGCGAAATAGTGGGCAGACCATTGTTTCTGCAACACGAAAACAGAGCTTCGGGTGCATTGATGACCATTATCAGCAGTTTTTCGCAAACGATAACCATTGTTGCTTGTGGAATTCCCGGCACTGTGTTTTTCTTCTTCTATTCATCGCTTATCACGCACCACGAATATAAATTCTACACTTATTTTTGCGTATTTTGGCTGTTTTTTTTCTTGCTGATTTACATGCAGCTGCCTAATATCGCCAAACGGCTTTCGGGCAAGAAAATAGCCAAGAGCATTCGCAAAGAACTTCTACTTGTTTCGGAAATTCCGCTTACAAGCTTGCTGACAGCATTGGGATATAGTTTTGTACGGTATGTTGTGTTTTGCGTACAGTTTTATTTTTTGCTGTTTTTCTGCCAAGTGCATATCACGCCATTACAAGCCTTGGTTGCCATTACGCTCAATTACCTGTTTGTAACAATTACACCCACTATTTCTTTTTCGGAAGCAGCAGTAAGAGCTTCATACGCGGTATTTTTTATCGGCTTCTTTTCCGACAATACGTTGGGAATCGCCAGCGCAGGAATTCTGCTTTGGGTTATCAATTTTATTGTTCCGATGCTTGTTGGTTCGGTGTTTTTTGCGAAAACAAAAGTATAATGTTCTATTTCAGCATTAAATTAAACGGAAACCGCGCCATTTTTACGTTTGAATAGTATTCGGGTGTTGCTCCCCATTTTTTTATGAATTCGGCAACACCGGGAAGGTCGGAACCACAAAAATCAAATATTTTTATTTTTTGATTAAATCTTTGGATGAATTTATCGACAAGAAAATGTGTAGCTTGCACTTCTCTGCCAATCTGACTTTGGGAGCCAAAGAAATAATATGAACGTCCGTGGCTCATCAGAAAAAAACAAGAAGACAATGTTTCGCCAACATTATTTTCTAAATTACAAGTAAACAAACAGCCTTTTTCAAAGGCTACAGAAACCAGCTTTTCTAACCTTTTGTAATCAGCATCTTTCATCGGAACGATAGGACCTATACTTACTCTATAATCAGAAATTACTTTTCCAAAATCATTGGTTTCACTCAAAATATAACCTTTATCTTTATTCAGTTTTCGCCTTGCAACAGATGTATATTCTTTCTTTATATCTTCATAAGGTCTATCAATATCCAACACATAATTTGTTCTTTTCTTAGTGATTTTTACATTTTTCGATGAAATTTCACTCTCCAAATTAACACCTAAATCCAAGTATCTAAACTTAACGGGAATATTTTTTAAAAACTCAATATATAAATCTGCCGGAATTTCCCGGCGAGAAAAAATACCTAATTGCTGTACAAAAAAAGGCGTATAAATATAATAAACACCAAACTTGCAACGCCAAGGCAACGGCATAACGTATTCGTAATTACCTATAATCAGCGCGTCCCAACTCTCTCCAAGCAATGTATCCAAATACCACGAATAAGCATACACACGTCCGTTAGGAGCCTCGCCAATCAAATTATCCCAACGTTTTTTATCGATTTCTTTATTTTTAAAATAATGAATTGTCATAACAAATATTAAATTGTCGGTAAAAATACACATAAAATTAGAAGTCCACAAAATAACATCTTTATTCTCAAGAATGAAATTTGCTCAAATTTGATTTTTTGTGCATTTTTTTTCAAATTTTTGCACATTTTAAATAAAAGTGTGTAAATTTGTCCCGTCTAATTTAAAAAATTATCAAATGAAAAAATTTTTACTGACCGTTGTTTCGGTCCTATGCGTAACACTCAGTTATGCCGGAGGTTTATTAACAAATACAAACCAAAGCGCACATTTTTTGCGCAACCCTGCACGTGGTGCGTCAATGGAAATTGATGCCGTTTACACTAATCCTGCCGGTTTGGCGTTTTTGAAAAACGACGGACTGCAATTCTCGCTCAACAACCAAAGTGCATTTCAAACCCGCACAATTACTTCTACTTTTGCGCCTTTTGCACTGAATGGCGGAAGCGAGACCAAAGCATTTAAAGGCACAGCCGAAGCGCCTTTTATTCCGAGTTTGATGGCAGCTTACAAAACAGGAAATTGGGTATTCAGCGGTAGCTTTGCCATTGTTGGCGGTGGCGGAACGCTTGTTTTTAAAGATGGATTACCATCGTTTGAAGCATTGGTTGCATCGGAATTAGCAGCTCCTATTATGCAATTATCGCAAGCATCGGGACTTCCTGCCGGATATTCGCTTGATATGCGTTTGGAAGGTTCGTCAATTACTTACGGCGCGCAATTGGGTGCTACTTATAAAATAAATGATTTATTTTCTGCTTATATCGGTGCTCGCTTAAATATTGTGAACAACAGCTACGAAGGCTATTTGAACAATGTTCAAATAGCAAATGCAGCTAATTTAAGAACATATTTCACAACAGCGGCGGCAACTGCAAGCGGCGTAGCATCTTCTTTGCAATCGGCAATCGATGGCGGATATGGCAATGCTCCATTGGGCGCAATAGGTCTTCCCGAAGCACAAATTGCTCAAATGGCAGCCGGTTTGAAGATGACATCCGAAGAAATCTCAGATTTATCTGTATCAACAGTACAAGGTGAATTTAACAACGTTGCTACACAAGCAAACGGCGCGGTAGCCGGCGTTAATCAATTAGAAGCAGGTGCAACTGCTACCAATATGCAAGTTGATACTAAGCAAACAGGCATCGGTGTAACGCCTATTATCGGTTTCAACTTCAATTGGGAAAAACTGAACATCGGTGTTAAATATGAATTCATTACCAAAATAAACTTAGAAAACGACACAAAAGATGGTAAAGATGCCGGAATGCCCGATTTTAAAGACGGCGTAAAGACTCCTTACGACATTCCTGCGCTGCTTACTATTGGCGCACAGTATGATGTCTGTCCTTCTGTAACCATTTCTGCCGGTTATCATCATTTCTTTGATTCTAACGCTAAAATGGCAAACAACAAACAAAAATACATTAACGGCGGAATGAATGAATTCCTGCTTGGCGCAGAATGGCGCATCAACGAAACATTTTTAATAAGTGCGGGCGGGCAACTTTCACGTACAGGCGTTACTGACAATTATCAATCAGACTTGAGTTACTCGCTTAACTCGTATTCTATCGGATTTGGCGGTGCGATAAATGTTACGGAAAAAGTAAGAATAAACGTCGCATATCTTTGGACAAACTACGAAGATTGGACTAAAAAATCTGAGTACATGACCGATGTATTTTCACGCACAAACAATGCTTTTGCGATTGGTGTAGATTTTAGGTTTTAATTCAACTAAAATTACAAATAAAAAATTCCAAAACTGTTTGCATCTTTGTGATGTTGTTGGTTTGCACAATAAAAACTACCGAAAGCGAGAAAACTTTCGGTAGTTTTTTTATTTGTTTTGTTGATTAAATTGCCTTTTTATCATCAAATTTGCACAATTCATTTTTTATTTGTACATTTCGAGCGAACTTATTTTTACACGCTGATTTGCGATGGCAAACCAGTGGATACGAAACAAATGATTTTAACGAAATAGGAGGTGTGTGATGAAAACGGAATTTTTAAAAATATTATTGATAAGCATTTTATTGATGCTTTCGATGCATTCAAACGCAAATTGTGTTGTTCCTATCGGCACGTTTGAAATGACGTACGTTAATCATTATGATAAAGATGACATTTTTTTCATCAAAGGCGTAAGGTTGGAAGCGAACTATCAAAAAATGCAGATTAAAGTTTTGGAGGATCTTAAAGGAAATATGCCAGAAAAAGATACAATTATGATATGGGGAGATGCTCCACCTTGCATATCCGCTTGCAGAGTAGATGGTTTTTGGGAATGTAATGACACATTATGTTTGATTATACGTAAAACCAGTCTATTAGAAAGAGAATTTTGTCCTGATGAATGGGAATGGGGCGATTATTTTGAGAAATGGGACGATTATTATGAGGTTCTTCAATCTACTTACTCTATCGTCTGTTTTTCGGAAGGCTATATAACCGGTTATATCTATTCTGTCTATGAAAAAACAACAGTGCTATTTGCTGACTTTTTGGACGGAATTTCGGGCATGGCAGATGTTAGTGTTAATCAAAATGTTTACGTCTATCCTAATCCAGCTTGCTCTCAATTATTTATTAACAGTCAAAATGGGTATTATCCCGTAAAAGCACAAATTTATAACAGTGCCGGAATACCGGTTACAGATGTTACAAGTCCTACAAAACCTATTATAGAACTTGATGTAAGTAATTTGACCTCAGGATTTTATATTCTTTATTTGACAGATGTTAATGGCAAAAGATTAACTTTAAATTTTATGAAGCAATGAAACAGATTAACTTTAAAAACATTGGCGCCACAAAAGCAAAATATATTTTTCCAGTAATTATGATGATTGTGCTATGTGTGGGAAAAGCGAATTCTCAAATCATGCCGGCTATCCAAAAAACAGTGTTATTGGAAAAGGATAAATTTACTCTCAATCAACATCTAAGCGAATACGCTGCTTTTACAGTTGATAAAAAAGAAATAATAAACAAACTTAATTCGAATGGAACAAGTCAATTTCGGCTCCGTATTAATGAACAAATGGATTGGACAATTGACTTACAACTGAACGATATGCGTGCACCAGATTATAAGCAAACATATATTTCGGACGAAGGAAAATTTGAATATGAGTCGCATAGTGTGAACACATTCAAGGGTACAACTTCAAGCGGTCAAATAGCACGATTTACCATTGATGAAAATAATTTCTTTGGAGTTATATTGGATAATCAATATCACTACGTGATAAGATCGGCTAAAGATTATACAAAAAACAATTCGGACGAAAGTTTAATTGTATATAAAAGTTCGGATGTTATTTTTGAAAATGAAACTTTTGATTATATCCATGATGCTTTGATAATTCCTGATGACGGTGAAAATGGAAATGTAGAAAAAAGTGTAATAAGAAACAGTACTGCTTACACTCCTTGTACCTATTACTTGAAAATAGCCACCGATGCCGATTATGTAGTTTATCAAGTAAACGGATTAGCAAATACATATAGTTATGTTTTTTCGATATTAAATATTGTCGAAGGATTTTATGAATCAACGTTTAATTTAAAATTCATCATTACTTATCAGAATGTTTGGACAACAACATCAAACGGATATCCATATACAATAACAAATAATTGTAGCGATTTATTAAATCAATTTAGGAACTATTGGAATAGTAATATGACAGGAGTATCGAGAAATATCGCTCACTTGTTTTCAGGCTCCACTTGGGCATGTGCATGGCCAGGACAGATAAATACTTCTTTGGCTTATGGGCTAAGTATGGTTTGGCCGATAACATACAAAACCGTTACCCATGAAATAGGTCATAATCTTAATGCCTTGGACGCGAATTTAATGACTCCGGTTCCACCGGAATGTCTTTGTCGCGACGACTTTCGCTCTATAATGTGTCAAGGGTATAATCAATCGTCAAATTTATGGTTTTGTCAGACATCCATTAACCAAATAACGCCTTTCTTAGCAAGCAAAAGCGCTCTTTTGACTGGCAATTTTCCTAATAATCTAACATTAACTGGTACTGTCAACGGTTTTAATTCATATCAAGCAACTCAAAAAATCACATCAAATCAGGTTATAAATAGTGGTTACACAGTATATAAAGCCGCTGAAGTTGAACTAGGCAACAATTTCGAAGTAAAATTAGGTGCTGAATTTGAAATAATAATTGATGATAATGGTTGTCCATAAATCAGGTTCAGAATTAGAAATCAAATAGAGCCTTTCAATAAACCAAAATACCAATCCCAACCTTTTCAAATGTGAATTGGGATTGGCATTTTAGTTTAATCGTAAATTTATCTGATAAACAACAACTCTCTGTATTTCGGCAATGTCCAAATTTCGTCGTCAACAATCAATTCTAAGCTATCCACATGGTGGCGAATCGCATTCAAATAAGGCTCTACGTTATCGTGATAAGCTATGGCTTTCGCTCGTTCGCTTTCCATTCTATTGGCGATTTTGCGCGCCTCAATCATTTCGTCAACCTTCGTCTTTATCGCGTTTACGTGTTTGGCAATTTCTTCGATTAACTGCCTGTCCATCGCCGATAATTCGGTTTCCTTTTCTGCATCATAAACAGCTTTTATTTTAAAAACATTATCCAATAGCATCGATTGATAGCGCGTTGCTACGGGAATAATATGGTTCATAGCCAAATCGCCCAACACGCGTGCTTCTATTTGGATTTTCTTGGTGTATATTTCCCATTTCACTTCGTTACGGGCGTGAAGTTCTTTGTCGGTAAATATTCCCAATTTAGAAAACATTTCTACGCTTTTTTCGGTCGTGTAGGCATCGTAGGTAAGCGGCACGCTGGCTTCGCAATCCAATTTCCGTTTTTCAGCCTCTTCGCGCCATTTTTCCGAGTATCCGTTACCATCGAATCGAATTGGCTTAGATTCTTTAATATACGCCCTTAAAACATCAAATATGGCTTTTTCTTTGGTTGTTCCATTGAACATCTTTACATCTACCTCCATTTTAAACTCAATTAGCTGAGAAGCCACCGAAGAATTCAGCGCAATCATAGCTGTAGAACAATTGGCAGAAGAACCCACCGCACGGAACTCAAAACGATTCCCCGTAAACGCAAAAGGCGAAGTCCTATTTCTGTCCGTGTTGTCTAATAATACCTCGGGAATGTGAGCAATACCCAAGCTCAATTTCTTCTTATCATCAACAATAATCGCTTCTTCGCTCGTGCTTGTTTCTAACCTATCGAGAACAGCAGACAGTTGAGAGCCTAAAAATGCGGAAATAATCGCCGGCGGCGCTTCATTCGCTCCCAAACGATGCGCATTTGGCGCTGTCATTATCGACGCTTTCAGCAACGCATTGTTTTTATATACCGCCATCAACACATTGACAAGAAAAGTAATAAATTGAAGATTCTCTTGCGGCGTTTTTCCCGGCGTGAGTAATCCCACACCTGTATCGGTGCAAATAGACCAATTATTATGCTTACCCGAACCATTTACTCCCGAAAACGGTTTTTCGTGCAACAACACGCGAAATCCATGCCTACGAGCCACCTTTTTCATAATGGACATAAACAGCAGGTTTTGGTCAACTGCCAAATTTGCTTCGCCAAAAATAGGCGCCAACTCAAACTGATTGGGAGCCACTTCATTATGTCGCGTTTTCAGAGGAATGCCGTATTTGTACCCTTCAAATTCCAGGTCTCGCATATAAGCGGCAACGCGCCCCGGAATGGCACCAAAATAATGGTCTTCCAACTGCTGATTTTTTGCTGATTCGTGCCCCATAAGTGTACGACCTGTCAGCAATAAATCGGGGCGAGCAGCGTATAATCCTTCGTCAACAAGAAAATATTCTTGTTCCCAACCTAAATACGTAATCACTTTCTTTACATTCGGATCGAACAGTTGGCAAACGGCTGTTGCCGATTTATTGACAGCCGCCAACGACTTCAACAACGGCGCCTTGAAATCCAACGACTCGCCTGTATAGGAGATAAATATAGTGGGAATACACAACGTATCGCCAACAATAAAAGCCGGCGACGAAGGATCCCAAGCTGTGTATCCGCGCGCTTCGAAAGTGCTGCGAATACCACCGTTCGGGAAAGATGAAGCATCGGGCTCTTGCTGTGCAAGCAGTTTTCCCGAAAAAGCTTCGATTATCTTTTCGCCGGGAACTCCGCCAACATACTCGATAAAAGAATCATGCTTTTCTGCAGTTCCGTCTGTCAATGGCTGAAACCAGTGGCTGTAATGGGTGGCGCCCAACTCCATCGCCCACATTTTCATACCGGCAGCAACATCGTCTGCAATTTTTCTGTCTAAGGTCATTCCTTTGTCGATGGCGTTTGTTAATGCTTTCATCACATCCGACGACAAGTATTTTGCCATTACCGACGTTGTAAATACATATTTCCCATAATAATCGGATGTGTACTTAGACGATGCGGAAACGGACACAGACTTCTTTTTAAATGCTTCTTCTACTACTTTAAATCTAAGTGTTGACATATAATAATTTACGATGTTGGATTTACGATTTTAGATTTGTCAAACAGATGATTATCTACAGAATCTAAAATCGAGTACAAAAATAATCAAAAAAACATAAAAAAAAGAGTTACTTTATGCAACTCTTTTTTTATACTTATTAATATTCCCACAAGTCTTGTTCAAAATTAATTAAAGCTACTTTCATTCTCTCTTGTTCTTTTTGTACTTCTTCATAAGTGGAACAATACTCTAAGAGCTGTCTGTTTTGAACATTTGATTCTTTGTAAACATAGCTTCCATAGCGACGTTTGATAAACAAGTCGTCGAAAGAAATCCGCATACCGTTGTTTCTTTCACTCAGCAATACTTCTGTTTGCGACAAGTGAGGTCTTAGCAAATCAAACGGAACCCAAAACAAAGGTATTCTCTCCACTCCAATATCTGTTTCTCTTGAAACAAGAGGACAAATCGCCAATGTCTTTACATTAAAGATAGAAGAGTGTTTATCAAAAAACCATACTTCTTTCAAGAAAAATTTCAACGCTTGACGGTTTGGTATATCACTTTCATCAATGATATAGATTGTTTCGTTTGTCAACGGGTCTTCTTCTGTTTGATGATACACATCAAGCTTTTGCAATACATCGGCAAACTCTACGCGCTTTTCATCAGAGAAAATTTCTCTTTCGGCATTGAATTCAAAGCCCATAATCTTTCCCTCTTGCATTAATCTAAATATCAACGTAAAAAGGCTCTGACGATTATCGCCCGATTCTTCGGGGAAATACAACGGCGCATTGATTCTTTCACGAAGATCTATCATACGATACACAACTCTTTGCCAAAAAATATCATCGGCTCTCGGATTTAAAAACTCTATCGGTCTTAAATCTTCTTTCGGACCGCTGGTTGGCAAGTTTGTATCTATTTCTCCAAACTCATTGAAGAAAGAGTTGTCGGTTTGCGCCAACACAGACGCTGAAGTTAAAAAGAGCGAAATGATAATTAGAAAACGCTTTATTTCTTTCATAGCTTTTAGCTTTAAAATTTTACAGTTAAAAGAAAGATTACAAATTAATCTATTAGTTTACAATAACCTCTATCGGAGGCAATACTCTTTCTATTCCATCGGGACCTTTTGCTCTCGTGCGAGTAATAAAGAATCTCTTTCCTTTGGCTAATCCTCTCATTGCATTCATTTGTCTTGCAGAGAATTTATTGCCGTCAGACAGTTCAATGATAGTGTTACCCATAGCATCAGTCATATTTGTTTCAAAACTTAACACAGTATAGGTTACGTCTAAGTCTGCATCATCAAGTTCTGCTCTAACACCTGCAGATGCCAATAAGAACGCTTTGTTAAACGGCGTGCCTCCTTTGTATTTCGCAGGATTGTCCTGCGCATCTCTATAGGCAATAAACGCAATTGGAGGCGGCAATGCTTTCACACGGAAAGTACCTGAACCTATTGATTGAGTTTTTCCCTCTATGGTCGCAGAAACCCTTATAGTAGCATTTTGTCCAACGCGAGCAGGTCTTGCAACCCAACCGGTAGCCGTACGTGTTAATGTTCCCCCTTCCATTGTTGCTTGGATATTTGCAGAAGGTACGCCCGGAACCGAAATACTAACCGGATTGTCAATACCGGCGTAGAAAACATTCATCAAATCTGCAGAAATAATCGCTACCGGTGCGCCTACTGTATAAGTTCCTGTAAAAGGACGAATTATCGGATCTGCACCGTCAACACCGGGCAACTCTATGGTTCCTTTGTAAGTATGTGTTCCTACTGTGGAAGCAGGCACTTTATACAATCCATCCGGAATTACCCTGCCACCGATGGTAACAACCGGTTTTTTAGTGGTATCTTGTGCCGCTAATATAATCTGCGCCGTATATTGTCCGCCACTAATTACATAGTCTGATGTAGCAAGTATCGCTGCATCAATTAAGTTTACACGGAAATCGCCTGCATCTGTTTGTCCCATTAAATGCTGTACAACTTCTGCTTCGGCATTCCTAATGTCGTTTTGGAATTTAGAAAGAATTGTTACAGCAGCAATTGCAGGCATAAATTGAAAAAGTTGTTCTTCCCAAGAAATGGCTCCTGCCGGAGATTCGGTAGCAAATGTGCTTGCCAACTGGGTTCTCATTTGTTCTGATACAACAACATTGCTAAGCGTATCTCTAAAAGCATTCAGTTTAGTCCGCAATATTCGTCCTTGCCCTTCAACAAGACCTACTTGCCCTGCCGCATCAAGGTTTGAACCACGTACTAAGCTATCAGGATTTCCACCTGCGCCATCGGCAATTCTTGCGATACGCATTTTCATTCCTTCGATAAAATTAAAAACGCTGTCTGCTTCTGTACGTACAATCTTTGCTTTCGCCAACCATTCGCCTACTTTCACCGGATTTTGCTCATCTAAATAAATAAAACGGTCATAAAGGGCATTATTTCTTATTTCTGCTGTAGCCAGCGTACTTCTCAAGCTATTATTTACCAAGACGAACCCGTTCAAAATATCAGCCGACACGTTAAGAGCTAACATAGCCGTCAGAACGAGGTACATCATACCTATCATTTTTTGCCTCGGGGTTTCCGGACAATTTGCTGCTCCACTCATAATTTATTATTAATCTTTTTTTTCAGGTTTTTAATTTAATTATGCTCTAACATTCATAGCGTTCAACATATTGCCATAAATATTATTTAAGCTGCTGACTTGTTGAGTTAATTTGGCTGTTTGCTCTTTGTATGCTTCTGTTTCTTTTACTGAAGAATCCATCACTGCATTGATTTTACTTAAACTTTCATTTACTGCCGAGAAAGATTCTGCTTGTGCGCTCATATTTTTAAGTTGCAATTCGTAAGTAGCATTTACAGAACCCAATGTTTGATTCAATGTAGAAATTTTCTCCATAAATAATTTGGAGTCGTTTGAAACTGCAGACATATTTGAGGCGAAACCTTTGAAAGAATCTACCAACACTGATGATGATTCTGTCAAACTTCTTTGTGAGTTTGAGAAAGAACCGATAGCATCGCTCGCCGATGATACGTTTTTGATATATTTTTCGGTAACTTCGGTTGCAGAAGTAACAGAACCTAACTGTCCGGCAGTTTCCGTCAGTTTTTTAATGCTGTTTGATAATTTTTCTACATCTGCTTCTGATAAAGATGCTGTCTCAATAGCCGGCAATTTAGTCGAGCCTTTTTTAACTGCACCTGAGCCTTCTTCTCCACCTAATTCAGGGAAAACAACACTCCAATCAAAAGTTTTGTGTGGTTTGTCAATAGCACTTATCGCAAACAATAGGGCTTCAGTTAACATACCTATTGTTAATACTATTCCTGCACCAGGCCAGTGCATAATTTTAAACAACGCACCGATAATTACAAACGATGCTCCAACACCATATGCTACGCCATTAATTCTTTTCCAACGATAACTTTCAAAAAATGGAACTTTTTCTCCTGCTGCTACTACTGTACTCATTTTGATTTTGATTTTTTATTTGTATTAAACTTATTTAATTTATTTTTTTATTTTAAAATTCTCCAATAACACTGCGTACGCATCTAAATCCTATGTAAGAACGTGATTCTTGTTGATATTCATATGTTCTTGTTGCGCATTGTAAAAAGTAAGCTATGTCTTTCCAAGAACCGCCTCTGATTACTTTTCTCCGCATTACATCGGGATCCCAGCTTTTTGCATGATATTGATAATTAGGATTCATATCGTGTACAAAGCTATAATTTGATTCGTGGAAAGCTGTTGATGTCCATTCGGCTACGTTTCCTGCCATATCATACAAACCGAAATTATTCGGAGGATAAGAACCTACTTTAGCAGGAATTAAATATCCGTCAACTGAGTAATTTCCACGTTGAGGTTTGAAGTTAGCCAAGAAACAGCCTTTCGCAGTTCTTACATAATTACCACCCCAAGGATATTGGGTTAATTGGCGACCACCACGGGCAGCATATTCCCATTCTGCTTCTGTCGGCAAGCGGTAAGCTTGAACTTCCAAACCGTTGTTAGCTAACTGGAAAGTGTTGTAATAAACTGTTCTCCATTGAGCGAAAGCTGTAGCTTGTTCCCAAGATACGCCTACTACCGGATATTCTCCATAACCGGGATGGGCAAAATACATTTTCATATAAGGTTCGTTGTACGCGTATGTAAAGTCGCGAACCCAAACCAATGTATCGGGATATACGTTTATAAGTTTAGTAGAAATAAAATCTGAACGTGATCTTAACTCCCTGAAAACTGTTCTGTTTTCGAATGAGCCGTCTTCAAAGAAGAAAACGGTATCTTTTGTTATCATCACATCGGCAGAATCTTTTGTAGTACCTAATCCTTCGATGCTTCTATCGTATCCTCCTTTTTGAGGATTGAATTTGTTTACTTTTAATGCTGCTTGATTGTAGTCAATCCACAAGTATTTATAGTTCAAAATCGCAGAATTTACTTGTCGAGATATTTCAATGGCATCTGTTCCCGTAAAATACATCTGATCAATTACTTCTCTAGCTTCGTCTGAAGGTCTGTTCCAAGGAATTCTTGTACGCCAATTAAGTTTGGGAGGTTCTATCGGGTTACCTCTTCTGTCTTCGGTAATCCGAAATTCGTCTAACCCTGCATCTGCCAATTTTTCTCTCAAGATGGAGTCTCTTACCCAGAAAACAAATTGTTTGTATTCGCTATTGGTTATTTCTGTATCGTCCATCCAGAAAGGGTCCACTGTAACATTGCGAGATTGTCCCGACATTGCCCAATTAGCTTCTTGGTCATTTTGTCCCATCATAAAAGCGCCTCTTTTTATGTAAACCATTCCGAATGGAACGGGCTCTTTCCATGATCTGGTATACACACCAACGAGCTCTCCATTACTTCCTGAAGAACAGCTAGATAACATTATGGTTGCTACCAACGAAATAAATAGTAATTTTTTCATGTGTATATTTTATTTTTATTATTTAAGGTTTAACTGAACCTTGCCCTGCAAAAATAGGAATTTTGTTTTATATTTGGTTATTATTTTTCTTTCTATTTATAAAATTCTTACGCTTTTGGTCCTATTTCTTTTCGACCGTTCAATCAGAAAACTGTAACCTAGCATTACTTCGTGGGAGCCTCCGCCGGCTCTTGCTAATTTTGATGTTGTTATATCGTATGAATAGCAGATGTTGACTCCACTAAACTTAAATCCTACCAATAAAACTACTGCATCTTGGTATCGGTACGATAACCCACCGTAAAATCGTTGTTTATATTCTATTATTGTATTCAAATCTATTTGCCAAGAGGCAAAGTCTGTTTTGAAAAACAACGATGGTTTTATTACATACAACGCATCTTCCGAAAAAAAATTGTATCCGCCTGTAAGATATAATAATGGTCTGACAGTAACAGTCGCCTTTTCTCCTATATTTATCGACGGATTTGTTATATGCGCCAATGAAATTCCCGCGTATTTTTTTTCATCATAATAAGTTACTCCCAGCGTCATATCAAAAGCTATTCCGTTTTCATCTGCTGTCGGAATAACAGGGTCGCCGCTCGTTGTGTGATAATTACTTTCGGGGATAAACGTTTTTGTTCCTTCAAACATAACGTTCAACACTCCAATGTTTGTTCCTACGTTTAATAATCCATCCCACATATTTCGCTGATAAGCATATTGCAAATAAACGCCTTGATTTGCAAAAAGTCCTAATCTATCATCTAAAAACAACAATCCGCCTACGTGCTTCGTGTCGTTTATTTTAAACGGAAGGCTTAGGTTAAAAACTGTTGTTATCGGTGCATTTGTTATTCCTACCCATTGCTGCCGATTCAAACCCATTATGTTGGCTTTGCCATCCATCGAAATCATTGCCGGGTTTGATAAGGACAAAAAATTCATATTCTGGCTAAATTGCGGATCGAATTGTGCTTTTGCAGAACTAATTATAAAAACTGATGAAATTAAAATGACAACAAATTTCTTCATATTCGCAATGTTCTGTATTCTTCTCGCAATAATAAAGCCTACAATATTAACGGATTTTTATGACATATTATACTTTTTTCGTACTTTTTTTTCAAAAATGTTAAAATTTTAACATTTTATGTTAAAATTAGTACTCTTCTTCGTTAAAAAAGAAGTCTTCTTTTGTCGGATAATCGGGCCAAATGTCTTCAATACTTTCGTAAATATCTCCTTCGTCCTCGATTTCTTGTAAATTTTCAATTACTTCCAACGGCGCACCTGAACGCATAGCATAATCAATTAGTTCGTCTTTAGTCGCAGGCCACGGCGCATCTTCTAATTTTGAGGCTAACTCTAACGTCCAATACATAATTCAACTATTGTGTTTATTTTTATCTCTCTTTTATAAGGGATTGCAAAATTATAATAAATTTTCTTACTTGCAATTAGAAACCGTCTAAATTTTCCACAAATATTTTATTATAAATAGAAAAACTGATTTTTCGTAATAAATTATGTGCTTTTTTGTGAAAGTTCATTATAATTTATTTAGCGAGCAAAATTTAGACAGTTTCTATAATTTCAAAAAAAATCTTCTTCACTGTGCACAATGGATATTTTTCGCGACAATACAAAGAAATAATCCGACAAGCGGTTTACATACTTTAATATATTACCGGGCACGTATTCTTTTTCCGACAAATCGTATATTACTCGCTCGCTCCTTCGGCATACGGTTCTGCAAACGTGGCAAACAGCCGCCGCGAAATAACCGGAAGGAATCACAAAACACTGAAGCGACGGCAATTCTTGGTCGATTATATCAATTTGCTGTTCAAGCCACTCTATATCCATATCTTCTATGCACGATTTTGCATATTCTTCGTCTTCGGAAGCGAGTGCACCGCCTACCTTAAATAAATCGCGCTGAATTTTTAATACTTGATTTTTATCTTCCTCATCCGTAAGCTGAGAACGAAGCATTCCCAAAAAACTGTTCAGCTCATCAATCGCGCCGTAAGCATTTAAGCGAATATGATTTTTCGCAACCCGCGAACCACCAATCAATGATGTTGTTCCTTTGTCACCTGTTTTTGTATATACTTTGCTTTTTTTCATCTTAATTTTGTCTGAACCTTAATTTTATTAAAATTTTCATGATTTTTTTATTGTGTGATTAATCGTGATAATCTTTTTAATCTTATGAAAATTTTAATTCAAAACTTATATTTTAAAACCGTAATACATAATTCCCTTTTTGCAATTCTTCATCGAAAAACACAATGCCCATCCGGAAAATATCTACCGACACGCGAACGCGCGGGTGATTAATAATCTGTTTCCAAGCTTGTGTCATTTCTTTCGACCAATAGATGTCATCGAAAACAAAGATACTCTTCGCAGATGTTTTTTCCAAACATTGATAAAAATAACTTAATGTCGGTACTTTTTTATGATTGGCATCAAAAAAAACAAAATCCAACTCATTGACATTTCGCAATAACTCGGGCAATAAATTATCTATATTTCCGCAATACGATTCTATATTTTTATAATTATTTTCAATCGAATATTTAACCGCGAGCATTAAATCCGTGTCGTTTTTTTCCGCCGGATATTTTATTATTTTCATATCGTTGTTTTTAAGTTCAGCCAAATCAAAAGAATCAAAGTCGCCGATTAATATATCGGGCTTGATATTTAGTTTCTCAGCCGTTTTTATTCCGGAATCCGCCGCTATATAAATATTCCCGTCATCGTTTGATTTTGATACGGGAATTTTTATTTTTTCTTTATTTAATATGCGTGACGGGCAAAAAATATATGATGTTGCCATAGTTTATTTTCCTGCATTTTCTTTTGGTTTAATAAATTTCTGGTTTTTGATTATATCGTAAATAGCGATATAACTCTCGTGTCTTGTTTTTGATATTTCGCCGTTGCTGACAGCTTCGATTATTTTACAGCCGTCTTCTTTTATATGCGTGCATTTTGTATATTTGCAGTTTTCAGAGTATTTTAATAAATCGGGAAATGAAAATACCAAGTTTTCTTTTAATATATTATAATTGTTGTTTTCAAAATCAAGCATACTGAATCCGGGAGTATCTGCCGCGTAACCGTTTAGATTGTTCCTGAAAAGTTCGACTGTTCTTGTGGTATGTTTCCCACGTTCGATTTTGTCGCTTAATCCGCCTGTGTTCAAGTTTAAATCTTTGAACAAGCCGTTTAATATGCTCGATTTCCCTACTCCCGAAATCCCCGCGAAAGCGCATATTTTATCACGCATTTCGTTTTTTATTTCGTCAAATCCCGTCGATTTTTTGGATTCTTCTGATCCTGCACTTGTTTTTATAGTTTTGAATCCGGTTTTTGAATATATATCGTATAATTCGTTATTATTTATGTCTAAATCTGTCTTGTTCACTATAATTACCGGGGTTATTTCGTTTTCGACGGCTGTAACCGTGAGCTTGTCTATAAAAAAATATGACGGCGACGGGTATTTTACCGACGTTACGATAAATAAAACGTCAAGATTCGCTACGGGAGGTCTCTGTAAAAAGTTTTTTCTGTCATGGATTTTTTTTATGATTCCCCATGTTTCGTCTTTATCACGTTGATTATGATTTATTTCTATTTCAACAATATCGCCGACAAGGGGTTTTAATTTAACGGAATTTTTTCTGAAAACTCCTTTTGAATTGCACGGGATTATAGCGTCTTTATATTCTTCGTCTGTTTCGATATTTTCAATATAAACGTCAAAAAAATCTTTTACGCCTTTGACTATACGTCCAAGCAAATCTTTTCTCCCCCCTTTTATTCTGTTAAATCGGTTGTGGGGGGCGGCTCAGTCGGAGGGGGAGCTTGAGTCGGCGTAGGCGGCTCAGTTGGCGCAGGACCTTTGCTTCTTGTCAGCGTGACTTTTGTGGATTTTGCGAGAAGATTCATTGTAAACGGTTTTATGCTCTGGTCTATTATATACCCCGGGGCATATATGTCCGAATATTCTTCCGTTACTTTTTCCAAAACAATTTCGCTTGCGGCTAATTCTCTCCTCGCTTCCCTTTCGCTCTTGCCTATCACGTCGGGCATTATGACTTTTTTTATCGTCTGCCCAGAACTTACTTTTAAAATTATTGTGTCGCCCGCGTTTAGTATTTCACCCGGCGTAAGCTCGATTTCCAAGCCGGTTTCTTCGTCAAGTTTCATGGTTTTGATTATAAACCCGCCCGGAACGGTGTCGTGAGGTTCGGCGTCTATAATAACGTTAATCCTTTTGCTTTCAAGCATAAGCCCGACGTTTCGAGATTCCATGATTGATAAATCCTCAACGACATAAGTGTCTTTTCCCGCGCTTATTACAAGAGACATGACAACTTTATTGTTTACCAGTTTTTTTATTTCGCCGGGTTCGGGAGTCTGGCGGACAATCGCGCCTTTATCAAAATTGTCGTTTGTCACGTAAGTGATATTTTTCTCATCTACGAATACAAGGTCCTGTTCCATTAGAATTTTTAATTCATCGCTGTAGACTTTTCCTATATAACTCGCTATTTTTATAGTTTTATCTTCTTTGTTGTTTTGCCCTTCCCTTCCCGGTATTATTTCTTTTATTTCAGAGCCGTTTATTAGCTGGATAATGCTCCACAATAAAACTATAAGAAAAGCGATAGTAACCCCCGAAATTATAGGCAGCATAGACCTGCTGTTTCTTCGTTTGAGGATATTTTTTTTGGAAGCGCGCCCTTTCCGGCGCATTTCGTCCTCGTCGGCTTTGCCGGGTTTAACGTTTCTGCCGTTGTCCATAGCCATAGACGTGCTTCGGCTGTTTATCATTTCTATGCTTTTCTGGTTCTGGTTTCTCTGCGTACTTTCAACGTCAATAACAACGGGAAGATTTACCCCGTTTGCGTTATTATATCCGTTATTGTTAAAAACAACGGCGGGATTTGCCGAGAGTATGCTTAGTTGTTTTATCATGCTGCCTGCGTTCTGATACCTGTCTTTGGGGTCTTTGCTCATGGCTTTGAGTATTATCTGCGATAAACCCTTTGGGATTTCGGGATTTAAGCTCCTTGGGTCTTTCGGGGTTTCTTTTATTTGCATCATCGCAACCTGTATTGCCGTGTTGCCGTTAAACGGCAGCTGCCCCGTTGTCATCTCGTAAAGCAATACCCCGACTGAGTATATATCGCTTACGTTTGTGACAGCCCCTTCCCCGCTTGCCTGTTCGGGGCTTATATAATGAACGGAGCCGATCGCGCCGTTACCGGCAAGAGTACGGGTCTCGCCCCTGCTGAAACGCGCTATACCGAAATCGGTAACTTTTATAGAGCCGTTTTGCAAAAGAAGTATATTCTGAGGTTTAACGTCCCTGTGGACGACGCCCTTGTCGTGGGCGTGCTGGAGAGCGCGGAGTATCTGCGTAACGAAATGCAGCGCCTCGCGCCAGTTGACGACGCCCTTTTGCTCTATATATTCCTTAAGCGTAATGCCTCTTATATATTCCATGACGATGTACTGGAGCCTATCGCCGAAGCTCACGTCATATACCTTGACGATGTTCGGATGGGACAGTATGGCTATCGCCTTTGACTCGTTCTTGAACCGTCTGCGGAATTCCTCATTGGCGATATATTCGTCCTTTAATATTTTCACGGCGACCACCCTGTCGTCCACAAGGTCATAGGCTTTATACACTATAGCCATACCGCCGACGCCGATCACTTCTTCAATTTCATATCTGTCGCC
>Ga0082212_10002229_pt1 | contig 28433 bp, 25 predicted proteins | sample TergutNt197P3_FD_71548 | JGI IMG/M metagenome (GOLD analysis project Ga0082212, IMG submission 71548) | Neocapritermes taracua P3 segment gut microbial communities from Petit-Saut dam, French Guiana - Nt197 P3 | ecosystem: Host-associated > Arthropoda: Insects > Digestive system > Gut ...
ACGACAATACGGAACGGTGCAGTTGTTCCTGCTTATTTTTGCCGCCGCCCCCACTGATACGGCCAACTTTGCGCATGAGACTTTTCAGTTCGCTACGCCAATTTTTTATCTTACGCCAGCCTGGGATACCGGTTCAGGTTCTTGTTTATTGTTTCATTTTGATTTTCAGTTCGTTATCACTGTTTTGTAATCTCCTTAAATTCCAGTTTTCTTTGATCTCTTTTATTCTCTTTTGTGCTTTATCTTTCTGCATTTCAAGATATTATCTTTGTGAATATTCCAAATCCGGATTTACCGACAAAACAAAACGCTCGCCGTCATCGGTTTCCACTTCCGCCAAATTTTGTTGCGCTTTAATTCTACCAGACTTACATAAAAGTCGTTCAACTTTAACTTTAGCATATCCAATGTTTTTTGACGTCAGCCAGGAAGATGCTGTTAGAAAAATTGACCCGCGACTGATGATACGGAAATATGACACGGCTTGACTTTTTCAGCAGACCCTACCTAAACAAAATACGTTTTTAAAAAGTGGTTGAAAATTTGAAAACGGAAAAGCCCCTGAAGTTTTCGTGGGCTTTTGCTTTTAGCGTCTACAATGAACCCTGTTTCGTATCATCTTTTTATTCGCAGCAATTCCAAAACCTTCGGTAAAAATTCCGTATTTTCGTATATCCCTGTAAACTTTTCGGATCCAGGCCCGTATGTATATACCGGAACCGGTACGCCTGTATGACCTGTGCTTGAGAAGTCCAAACTCAGGCTGCCACGTTCAAGATTGCCACGTGTAATGGTCATACCGCCGGTTTCATGGTCGGCAGTGATGATTACCAGCGTATTTCCGTCTTGCTCGGCAAAATCGCAGGCTATTTTCACAGCGCGGTCAAAATCAAGCATTTCGTGTACTACATTTTCCTGATGATTTGCATGAGCCGCCCAGTCAATCTGCGATCCTTCGACCATCAGAAAAAATCCTTTTTTGTTTTTGTTCAGAATGTTGATAGCCGACTTTACGCCTTCAGGGAGCAATTCTCCACGTGCAGGATAGAGTTCTGGAGATACTTCGGCCAGCAAGCCCAGCAAATTACCTTCCTGTACGATTTTTACCTCGTCAATGGTGTACGCAACCCGAAAACCTTTGGCTTTCATTGAATCGGTGAGGTTTTTGGCGTCTGCGCGGTCTTCAAAAAACTTACGTCCGCCGCCAATGGCTACATTTATTTTTGAACGTGCCAAATCCAGTGCGATATGGTCATTTTCGCTTCTTCCGCCCACATGCGCCACAAAAGCGGCAGGCGTGGCGTGGGTCAGTTCGCAGGCTACCACCATGCCGGTTGATAAACCGTGGTCAGCGGCATATTCCAGCATGGATTTCACGGCGGAAGTATCGGGAAGCACTCCCAGCATGCCGTTGTTGGTTTTAACGCCACAGGCAATGGCAGTGCCTGCTGCTGCCGAATCGGTAATGTAATTGTTTGCCGCAATTGTTTTGGCAAGTCCCACCGCCTGTGTCCGTTCGTAGATGGCTAAACTGCCCTTGTTGGCAGTGTAGGCGGCATAAGGATGATAAAGCCCCATACCGTCGCCAATCATCAGAATAACATTGCGGACTTGAGGCGTCTTTTCAGTTGAGGCGCAGCCGGTGAAAAAAAACAATACAACTGAAAAAAACAGGAATGTTTTGATTTTGTTCATGATATGTATATTTTATTTAGAGATTTGGTTTTGAATATTTTTTGGCAAAGTTATCATTTATTTCATTCGTTGAGCCTTTCAATTTTTTTGTGAACAGCCGCATCTGTATTCACTTTACAACCAAACAGTTAAAACTATTGTTCACAACTTATTGATAACTTTCTGTGGAAAACACATCACATCATAAATAAACAGGATAATTTAGTCAAATTTTTTTTTGAAAATACATCCATGGAGCAAAAAAAGGACATTGATTTGTTGCGTGTCAACAAAAAATCTATTCTGTTCAACAACAAGGAACTGAAGGCTATCGAAACATATTGTAAAAAATATCGGATCAACAACCGGTCAAAATTCATGCGCGAAGCCGTCATTACCAGTATACTGAGAAAATACGACGAAGATTATCCAACCCTGTTTTAAAGATTTTGACAAATGGAAACCATCATACCACGACATATTGTAGACTTTGCGATCAAGGAAAGCGGGCTGACCGATATAGGCAAATCCTCTATACGTGAGGTACTTCGTTTGGTACATCAGATCGAAAAGACTTCCGGACAGCAATTCATCAAAATGGAAATGGGCGTGCCTGGCTTACCTGCTGTATCGTTTGGTGTTGACGCACAAATGGAAGCATTGCGCAAAGGCGTAGCGTCTGTTTATCCGTCCATCGAAGGATGCACTGCACTGAAAGAGGAAACATCTCGTTTTGCCAAACTGTTTTTGAATATGGACATTGCTCCTTCGGGCTGCATTCCAACGGTAGGCTCCATGCAGGGCAGTTTTGCGGCGTTCACGGTCAATAGCCGCTGCCATGCAGAAAAAAAGTATACGCTGTTTATTGATCCCGGATTTCCGGTACAAAAACAGCAGCATCATGTGTTGGGGCTGAAATACAAAACATTTGACGTATACAATTATCGAGGCAATCATCTTCGCAATCAATTAGAGAAGTATCTTGGCGAAGGCAATATCCACACCATTGTTTACTCGAATCCCAACAATCCTTCATGGATTTGTTTTTCGGAAAATGAGCTGAAAATCATTGGCGAACTGGCCAACCAGTACGATGTGACGGTTTTGGAGGATTTGGCGTATTTCGGAATGGATTTCCGTCACGATTACGGTAAACCCGGCGTTCCTCCCTACCAGCCTTCTGTAGCGCACTACACGGAGCAATATGTGCTGCTTTTATCGGGTTCAAAAATTTTCAGTTATGCCGGCGAACGCATCGCCATGATGCTCATAGGCAACAAGCAATCTGCACGTCGCTATCCTGACCTGAAACGGTTTTATTCGTCCGACAGTTATGCCCATGCAGTCGTTTACGGCGCTTTATATGCTATTTCGTCAGGAACGGGACACTCGGCGCAACATGCTCTTGCAGCCATGCTGAAAGCCGCCAACGACGGAAGTTTTGCATTTATCGAACAAGTGAAGGAATATGGAAATAAAGCCCGTGTGATGAAGGAGCTGTTCACCCGCTACGGATTTCAGATTGTGTACGACCGCGATGAGGATGCGCTCCTGGCCGATGGTTTTTATTTCACCGTTTCGTATCCCGGTTTTTCGGGAAGCGCCTTGCTTCAGGAATTGCTGTACTACGGTATCAGCGCTATTGCGCTCCACATCACCGGAAGCGAACGTAAGGAAGGATTGCGTGCCTGCGTATCACAAACGCAACCATCGCAATTTGCCGACCTGGAACTTAGACTGAAAGCGTTCAGAGAAAATCATTGATTTGATATTTTGAAAGGCAACTTTTGCACAGCTCCTTCAAAAAAACTACCTTTGCAAACGAAAAGTCGGGCGATATTTTCATTTCCGGCTTTTGTAAATCGTTCATAAACAATGGAACAAAGCATCAAAAAAGTAATTGTATTGGGTTCGGGCGCCTTGAAAATTGGCGAAGCGGGCGAGTTTGACTATTCCGGATCGCAAGCACTGAAAGCGTTACGCGAAGAGGGCGTTTTTACGGTACTCATCAATCCGAACATCGCCACTGTACAAACTTCCGAAGGTATTGCCGATAAAATTTATTTTCTGCCGGTAACGCCTTTTTTTGTGGAAAAAGTCATACAACGCGAACAGCCTGATGGTATTCTGTTGGCCTTTGGCGGACAAACGGCGCTTAATTGTGGAATAGCGCTGTATAAGGATGGCGTGTTTGAAAAATACAACGTCTGCGTGTTGGGTACACCCATTCAAGCGATTATGGATACCGAAGACCGCGATCTGTTTGTTCACAAGTTAGACCAAATCAACGTAAAAACCCCGCGCAGTATAGCCGTCGAAACCATTGAAGCTGCTGAGGAGGCAGCCGAAAAACTCGGTTTTCCGATTATTGTGCGGGCTGCTTATGCACTGGGAGGCTTGGGAAGCGGGTTTTGTGCCAATATGGAAGAACTTCGTACATTGGTGGCCAAATCGTTCACATACTCTAATCAGGTTTTGGTTGAAGAATCGCTCAAAGGTTGGAAAGAAATTGAATACGAGGTAATGCGTGATGCCGCGGATACGTGCGTTACCATTTGTAGCATGGAAAACTTTGACCCGGTTGGCATACATACCGGTGACAGCATCGTTGTTGCTCCAGCTCAGACACTTACAAGCGACGAGTATCAAATGCTGCGCTCAGCCTCATTGAAAATCATCCGCGCCCTTAAGATTGAGGGAGGCTGCAATATCCAGTTTGCCCTCAATCCAACGTCCACGGAATATGTAGTCATTGAGGTCAACCCCCGTGTCAGCCGCTCCTCGGCTCTCGCCAGTAAAGCCACGGGATATCCAATAGCACGTGTGGCATCCAAAATTGCCGTCGGCAAGCATTTGGATGAAATTCCCAACGCCATCACCGGCAAAACCCTTGCCTCTTTCGAGCCCGCGGTAGATTATATCGTAGTCAAAATTCCGCGATGGCCGTTTGACAAATTTGCCTCAGGCGACAGACTGCTTGGCACGCAAATGAAAGCCACAGGCGAAGTAATGGCCATTGACCATACTTTTGAGGCAGCGCTTGGTAAGGCAATACGCTCTCTGGAGTTCGGTAAAAAGACCCTTTTATGGGAAGACCCCTGCTGGGAAGCGGAAAGCCAACTTGACTACGCAGAAGCCAATGACCTACGCCTATGGGCTATTATGGCAGCACTAAGGCGCAATGTTACGCCTCAAAGCATCGCTGAAAAAACCAAGATAGACCTGTGGTTTCTCCACAAAATGCTCAACATCGTTAATATGGAAAAGCGCCTGCTGGCACAAACCCTTGACCCTGAGTTAATGTTGGAAGCCAAGCGCATGGGTTTCCCCGATGTTACAATCGGCGTATTGTCAGACAAACTTCCGGAGCAGGTACGGCAGCTACGTCATGAATGGGGCATTACCCCGGTTTATAAAATGGTTGATACGTGCGCTGCTGAATTTGATGCCGCAACGTCGTACTTCTATAGCACATATGCAAAAGAGAATGAAGCTATTCCGGCTCCCGTGAAAAAAGCCGTCGTTATCGGCAGCGGACCGATACGTATAGCTCAAGGGATAGAGTTTGATTACTGCTCGGTGCATTCATCTTTGGTGTTGCGTAAGGCAGGATGTCAATCAATCATGGTCAATTCAAACCCAGAGACTGTTTCCACCGACTTTGATACGTCGGACAGACTGTACTTTGAGCCACTGGACACTGAGAGTTTGCTTGATATACTTGAGAATGAAGGTTCAGGCGATGGCTGCAAGGAACCGCCTTCTATAGTGCAATTCGGCGGGCAGACCGCCATCAATTTGGCAGAACCGCTGACATGCGCCGGAATGCCACTCCTTGGCTCCAGTTCGGAAACCATAGACCTTGCTGAAGACAGAGGACGTTTTGAGTCCTTTCTTTCCGGATTGGGTATACCGCAGGCACCCGGTGCCGCTGTCACAAATGTAGAAGAGGCATTGCGAACAGCAGATTTAATCGGTTATCCAGTAATCGTCCGCCCGTCATATGTCTTGGGTGGACGTGCTATGGAAATTGTGCATGATGCATCAGATCTGGCGCGCTATATGAAGGCCGCAGCTGAACTGGATACAGGACATCGCATACTAATTGACAAATACCTCTTTGGAAAAGAATGTGAGATTGACGCTGTTGCAGATGGCGAAACAGTGTTTATTCCGGGCATTATGGAACATATCGAGCGCACTGGCGTACACTCAGGCGACAGTATGGCCGTCTATCCGTCTCAAAACCTAACAAGCGATGAAATCGACACTATAGTTGACTACTCTGTGAGCATGGGATTGGGGCTGGGCATTGTCGGGTTGATGAACGTACAATTTGTGGTAATGCATGAAAACGGCGAGTCCAAAGTGTATGTGCTTGAGTTAAACCCGCGTGCATCACGCACTATTCCTTTCATATCAAAGGTAACAGGCGTGCCGATGGTAGATTTAGCCACTAATGTCATGCTGGGGCAGAGTCTCAAAGAGCAAGGCTATTCAACCGGTCTTAATGCGGCACGTAGCCTGGTTGCAATTAAAGCTCCCGTTTTTTCCATGTCCAAACTAACCGGCGTAGACACATACCTCGGTCCTGAAATGAAATCCACCGGTGAGGTTATGGGTATTGACCATGACTTCAAAGCAGCGCTGGGAAAAACATTGCTGGCAGCCGGAATGATGTTGCCGCAACAGGGCAAACTGCTAATCTCCATTGCCGATCGTGATAAGGCTGAAGCACTTCCTATAATCCGTCAATTGCACCAAAATGGCTATAGCTTTTTCGCAACCGAGGGCACGGCAGCTACGATTGAAGCAGACGGCATGCCGGTAAATGTCATCACAAAAAAACTGTCTGAAGGACACCCCAATGTGGTAGATGTCATACGCGACAGCACAGTAGACGGCGTGGTTAACACCATGACAGGCGGACGCGTACCACAGCGCGACGGGTTTGAAATCCGCAGGGCCGCCGCCGAAAAACGCATACCCTGCTTCACGTCACTTGATACAATCGCCGCACTGTCGCAGGTACTGGACGCAAGTAGCCATGTTTACAATATTAAACCGCTACCCGACTACCGCAACAATAAGAGCGCCTAAAACAAGAGAAAGAATTATGTCAACAACACCGGTACATATGAATAGTCCGCAGCATATTCGTGCTGAGGTAGTTTCTAGTTGCCAAATTGCGGATGGTTTGCATCTGTTGCACGTGCATGCGCCAACAATTGCCACCACCGCAAGTCCAGGGCAATTCGCTATGCTGCAATGCGCTGGTGGGGCTTTTCTGCGTCGTCCTCTAAGCATACACCGCGTAAGCAATGACAAAACAAAAATTTCTTTCCTTTTCGCTGCACTTGGCAAAGGGACACAGTGGATAGCACAAACCAAGGCAGGAGATAAAATAGATGTGCTAGGACCTATGGGAAACGGATTTGAACTGTTGCCTTCTTCTCGCGAGATACTGCTGCTGGCAGGGGGGTTGGGGATTGCTCCATTGGTATTTCTTGCTGAACAAGCGCTTGAGCATGGGATGCGCGTCAGCTTAGCCTATGGCACAGCCACCAACCAGCGCTGTGGCATACAACTACTACCGCAAGGCTTGCATTTGATTGAGTTTACTGACGACGGCTCTTACGGAAAACATGGACTTGTCACCGAGTGCATACCGGACTTTTCGGACTGCACGGACCAGATATTCGCATGCGGACCACTGCCGATGTATCGCGCTTTATCACAGCAATCCAGCATAAAAGAGCACAACGTGCAGGTATCTTTGGAAACACGCATGGCTTGCGGGCTTGGTGTGTGCTATGGCTGCACTATCAATACGACGTCAGGGCTTAAGCAGGTTTGTCATCACGGACCTGTATTCAACATGAGCGATATTGTTTGGAGTGAAATGGCAGCAATATAAATTACGGCAGTTTTGATATACTTGAGTACATCGTAATAAAACACTCTAGGCCCGGATGTTCTTAATCGCAAGGGGCTGAAGCTGTACGCCAGTATGTTTGGAATGTTATATTGCTGGCATCAGATCTGAGGAAAATCAAATGAAGCTGCCAAAGATACTATTTGTATTTTTGCTTGTTATAGCAACCGCAATCATATGTGTGTCGTATTTTTACAGCAATCCAATTTCAAGAAACATTGATACTACCATCGTTGGCGTGCAATATAGAGTTGGCAACCAAACTGGGGAGTACGAAGAAAAAGAGATAACTATTAAAGGAACATTCCGTCATTACGTGTTTGGAAATAAGCCTGACTATTTTTACGGCTATTTTTCAATCGAAGGATATGCCGATACATTTGATATGCAAGCCTCGGCTTCATTAAACTCAATAAGTTCACACCGTGCTCAATATAATTCTTTGAGATACCTGCAGGACATGGGTAATGGGCACTATGATTCCAATAATATGGGAATAATAATAAGCGCAGTAAATTTTAAAGAATTCGTCATTTGTGTATTTGAGTCTGTCCCGCCACCAGAGAAAGCGCAATATGAGACGGAGTGGAAAGGGTGGAATATCAAAACAGGACTAGTAATATGCGCTCCAGCGCATACTCAAGAAGAGGCTATCGAACTTTTTGAACGTACAATGCAAAACGTTAGTATCGGAGAGCACAGGGAAGGACGTCCAATCACTATGTCCCCCTGATTTGTCACGCATTGTCAATAGCTGAGGAGCCGTTATAACTTGCCATTCTGAATCAATGCGAAAAACTCAGCCCGTGCAGCTGCTTGTTTACGGAACAGCCCTCTTAATGCCGAGGTTATTACCAATGAACCGGGTTTTTTGATGCCGCGCATAACCATGCACATATGCTCCGCCTGAACCACAACCGCCACACCACTGGGTTTTAGCCCATCATTGATGGCATCGGCAATCTGTGTTGCCATACGTTCCTGTATTTGAGGACGGCGCGAAACGCATTCAACCACACGAGCAAGTTTACTGATGCCCACCACACGCCCTTCCGCATTTGGGATATAGCCGATATGCACCACACCGAAAAAAGGCAACATGTGGTGCTCACACATGGAATAAAAATTAATATCCTTAAGGAGTACCAGTTCGCGGTGCCCCAACTCATATCCCGTTTTCAACTCCTCACGTGGATCTTGGTGCAACCCAGAGAATAACTCCGTGTACATTTCTGCCACGCGACGCGGCGTGTCCAACAAACCCTCACGCTGCGGGTCTTCGCCAATGGCTACAATGATTTTGGAAACAGCTTTCTGGATGTTTTTCTCATCAATTGTACTCATTACTATTCAATCTCCACCCAATCAGCCACCTAATATCCAATACTATTAATAAATTCTGCTATTTCACTTTTGTACTCTTCTGACGCCTCAACGAAAAGGAAAGTATTTGCTGTGCGAGATACTACGTAATACCTCCCGTTCGTTGTAAGGCGATAGTACGAGTAATTCCCGAAAGAAACCGATGCAGATGAAGAACCCGTGCCAATTTTTGCTTCATACTCTGAGTGCTTTTCTTGGTAGATTGTCTGCGCTTGTTCCGTTGTGGAAACAACCACAAATTCAATCTGGTATTCAGTATGGTCTGAGCCTTTTGCGGCAATCATGCAATCACCGGTTGTTCCACCTGTATAAGTGTTGGTCGCGTCAGTTACTGTGTAGCCAGCCGCTTCAGCTTCTGTTTTAAACTTGTCCAAGTCAATGGGAGAGCGAGACATCTGACAACCTGCCAGCATAGAAAAAACTAGAATAGCGCCAAAGAGTAAAGCCACCTTTTTCATGAAAACCGTGCCTCCTATCAGTTATAATAAGCGCCAAATGTTATTGAATAAGGGCCACCGCCCACTAAACTCTGTAATAGTTTATAACACTTGGGCTTATCCGCCCAAGCACAACGCCTTTTCGATGGCATCCAAGTCCGCAGGCAATTTAATAATATCGGGTGCGCTCTTTGTTGCCGTATCCGGATCTTTCAATCCGTTGCCGGTTACTATGCACACAATGCGCGCTCCAGCAAAACTGCGTCCGGCCCTGACCAATTTTAGCAGGCCTGCCAGCGGCGCAGAAGACGCCGGCTCGCCGAACAATCCTGTCTTTGAGGCCAGCATATGATAAGCCGCCAGTATTTCGTCATCGGTTACCATATCAATCAAACCACCGGATTCATCGCGTGCATCAGTGGCTTTCTGCCATGAGGCCGGGTTGCCGATACGTATGGCGGTGGCAATAGTCTCAGGTTTTTCCACAGGATGCCCCAGCACAATAGGCGCAGCACCGGCTGCCTGAAAGCCCATCATCTTCGGGGTTTGTTTTGCCTTACCCAATCTGTAGTATTCCGTGAAACCCTTCCAGTAGGCAGTGATATTACCGGCATTGCCTACCGGTATGAACACGTAGTCTGGGGCATCCCCCAGTGTCTCAATAATTTCAAAAGCCCCTGTCTTTTGTCCCTCAATGCGATATGGATTGATGGAATTCACCAGCGTCACCGGATATTTTGAGGTAAGCTCACGCACCATGTTGAGTGCTTGGTCGAAATTGCCCTGGACGGAAACTATTTTAGCTGCGTGTCTGATGGCTTGCGCCAGCTTACCAAGTGCAATTTTCCCCTCAGGGATAAGTATTATGGACTCCATGCCTTGGCTGGCGGCATATGCCGATGCTGAGGCAGACGTATTACCGGTTGATGCGCACATAACCGCCTTGCTGCCCTCTTCCTTAGCCTTGGCAATCGCCATAACCATACCGCGGTCCTTAAAGGACCCCGTAGGATTGCAGCCCTCCAGCTTAAAGTACAATTCCCTGCATCCCACCATTTGCTCCAAAGCCGGGGCGCGCACAAGTGGCGTATCGCCTTCACCCAGTGAAAACATCGGTGTCTTGCCTGTTATGGGAAGACTTTCTTTGTATTTGAAAAGCAATCCTTGTTTTGACATATCATCACATCTCTACACGTACGAAATTATGCACTTCCTTGACAACATCCAATTGTTTGAAATCGGCAATGGCCGATTGAATAGCCTCTTCCTTAGCCGGATGGGTCATGATTACCACCTCAGCCGTCTGGTCAGGTGCCATTTCCTTCTGTATGGCAGAGGCAATTGAAATATTATGCTCACCCAGCGCAGATGCCACCTGAGCCAGCACACCGGGGCGATCGGCAATGGAGATGCGTATAAAATATCGCGTTACTATCTGAGTCATAGGTTTGATACAAATAGTGTCATTTTGTCGCCAAATTGGCTCCACTTGGTCTGACGCAATCTGTCTGGCAACTGTTACCACGTCAGCCACCACGGCACTGGACGTGGGGGAAGCGCCGGCTCCTTTGCCGGTAAAAGTCACCTGACCGGTAAGGTCTCCATCTACAAGTACAGCGTTATACACTCCGTCTACCTTAGCCAAAAAGCTATCAGCCGGAAGAAATACGGGATGCACGCGCGCCTCGATTTCACCATTGTCCTGCTTTGCTATGGCCAGCAGCTTGATAGCAAATCCCATTTCTTTGGCATACTGAAAATCCTGCCGCGACAGACGCGAAATACCCTCGCAAAACACCTGCTCGGGGCTCACGCAGCTACGGAAAGCCAGTGTTGCCATAATAGCCAGCTTATAAGCCGCATCAATGCCCTCGACATCATTACGCGGGTTAGCCTCGGCATAACCCAGCTTCTGAGCTGCCGCTAAAGCTGTGGCAAACTCCGTGCCCTCTTTTGCCATGGTTGTTAAAATGTAGTTGGTAGTACCGTTGATGATGGCATAAATGCCATGTATATGATTGACAATCAGGTCACGCTGAAAAGGGGCCACCAGTGGAATACCGCCGCCAACAGATGCTTCGTAGCGCAGGCTGACATTGTTTTGTGCCGCGAGCGTCTGCAATTCGGCTCCGTGCTTAGCAATAACCTCTTTGTTGGCTGTCACCACATGCTTGCCAGACGCTAGAGCACGTTTAAGATACTCGAAAGCAGGGTGCTCCCCGCCGATAAGTTCAATTATTATATCCACGTCCGGCAGGTTGAAAAATTCTTCCTCGTCTGTGGTAAACAACCCAGAAGGCATGGCCTGCACGTACTGGCGGGTAAGGTCGCTCTCAATAACCTTAATTTTGCGCAGCACAACAGGACAACCGACGCGCTCCGACAAAAGATCAACCCTCTCGGTCAGCACGTTCGCCACGTGGCTGCCGATGACACCAATGCCCATTAGCCCTATGCCAATGGTTTTTTGCGCCATACCCACTCCTATTTTCCGGCTCGCGACGCAGCAAATTTACGCATAGCATCATCCATGTGGTTAACGACGGGATACGTTTGAGCGTCAGCAATTTGCTCGTCCAGCCAGTCGTTGAAAGCCTTATTGATAAGATTACCCCTATCCTCAGCAGAAACATCCTCAGTCTTGCTGTCAGTCACCTTAAACAACCAATAGCCTCCCGTTGTGCTCTGGGAAGCATCTTTAATGGGATTGCTTACTTTACCGACAGGTGAATTTTCATCTGCAATGTAATCCATGTAGGCAGCATACGTATCATAGGGGTCCATCCAGCCTAAATCATCTTTGTTTTCGTCATCCCAGCATTGTGAGTATAACTCAGCCAGTGTTGTGAAGCTTTCACCCTTATCCAGCCTTGCCTTAACTGCTTTCGCCTCATCCTCGCTTGAAAGCAACATAGCGGAAACACGCACCAGCCCGTCAGCATCATTCCGTTCCGTTATTTTCACCAACCAGTATCCACCCGCTTTACTGAAAGCATCATCATAGTAAGTGCTCCAACTGTTGAGCGTTTGGCTGAAAAATACCTCATCTATGCCTTTTGAACTTAACAGATAATCAAACACGCCTTTGGGGTGAGAGCCCAATGCGCCTTTAGCTTCTTTGGTTTTGTTCTCAAGAGAGTACTCCGCAGCAAGGGCCCCAAAATCTTCGCCAAGAACAAGGCGGGCGCGGATTTCATCTGCCTTGCTTTCGCTGTCCAAGAACATGGCCATCACTTCACGATACTCGGCAGTAATGGGAGTATCGGGGCCAAAGTAGTCATCTTTCAAGCGTTGCGTAAGAAGCTGTGCGCGCAACACGTCACGAATTGCCGCATTGTCCGGCAATGTTATGCCATAATAGTATCCATAGATTTCGTTTATTTCCTTCAAATACTGCTTTACGTCGCCATCCGAAACACTAAAACCAAGTTTGGCAGCAGCAGCATTGATAATAGCGGACCTTTCAAGGAGTTGCTCCGCATCGTCAATATAGTACTCAGCATATTGCATATACGTATCTTCAGTAACGTAGGTGAGCATATTGATAAAATAAGCCATATTGTATTTCTGCCCGCACACCTCCACCACCGTCGTGCGCATATGGCGATCAATCGGCAGATATTGTTTAAAAAACCAGCCTGATGCTATAACAATGGCAACGACCGCAACAACAGCAACGCCAATAAATCCTATTATGCGCTGCCGCAACTCCTGTTGCTGCCAATAACTACGCTGCCTCTTGGCAGAAGTATTTTTTGCCTGTGATTCTTTATTTTTGGACAAGGTATACCCGCCTTCCGATTATGTTATTACGTACAGTAAACTGCCGCATATGCACTCATATTCTTGGTAATTATAAATATAAACCCCCCGTCATGCAAAATTATATTGTATGAAAGGTAAAGAGCAGGTATAGTAACCGTCAAAAACTCCTTCGTTCAACGCAGTGGATTATAGGAACATTGGCACAATTCCGCACTGGTGAGCCGATAAAATATCATGTTTTTAGGCACAAATGCCGTAATACGGGTGCTGTGGCTTCTAATGTGGTATCATGTACACTTCCAAGCCTTGTAACAAATACGGGCTTACTATCTTTGTTGAGAGAAGTTATAAATGAAAGGCATAATTCTTGTAGGCGGGATGGGGACAAGGTTGCGCCCACTGACTTGGGACACACCAAAGTCTCTGGTTCCGGTGCTAAACAAACCATTTCTTGAATATGTCTTACGCCACCTTAAAAAGCACGGCGTAGACGAGGTAATATTGGCACTTTCCAACCTCGCCTCACCAATTCAGGAATGCTTTGGAGATGGGCACGACTTGGAGATGAAAATAAGTTACGTCGTAGAAAAATCAGCCTTGGGCACAGGCGGAGCCATCAAAAATGCAGCAGGTGATTTGTCAGGGGATAGCTTTTTGGTGCTTAACGGCGATATTTTTTCAGACTTTGACTACACTGACATGCTTAAGTTTCACCGGCAACACCGCTCAAGTGCCACCATAGCTTTAACGCCGGTGGACGACCCCACGTTATATGGTCTGATTGAAACCACGGACTCATTACGCGTGACGCGCTTTTTGGAAAAGCCCAAAGCGCAAGAGGTAACAACCAACCTCATCAACGCCGGTGCGTACATCTTAGAACCAGACTTACTAGACATTATTCCATCAGAGACGGAGTACAGCGTAGAACGCCAGCTTTTTCCGTCTATGCTGAAGGCAGGCAGCAGCGTATATGCTTTCCCGTCGTCTGGTTACTGGATAGATATCGGCAGTCCCGAGAAGTACAGCAGATTGAATTTTGATTTGCTTTGCGGCAATGTCGCATCATATGGCTTTCAAAACAATTGTGATATAATAGTCGGCTACAACAGCCAAATCCATCCAACAGCAAGGCTTGAAGGTCCGGTACTATTAGGGGAAAATTGCGTGGTAGGCTCAAACGTTACCATTAAAGGTCCGACTGTCATCGGTTCGCGTTGCCGTATTGAGGAGGAGGCTTTCGTCTCCACGTCCGTTATATGGCAGGGGGTAACCGTAGGAAGAGGTTGTCGCTTTGTTTCCGGTATTGCCGCTGATGACTGCGCATTGCAGCAGGGATGCGAGATTGAGCAAGCGGTTTTGGGCAACAATGTAACCATTCTTAAAAACTACAAACTGGCATCCGGCACCAAAGTGGAGCCAAGACAAACTATCGGGTAACACGCCCGGAAATCTGCAGGAGGGGAAATGACCACTATCGACAAGAGCGGGGAAAAACACAATCTAATGACAAATGACTATTTCTGGCCCATGAAGCGCTATCAGGATATGCACAAGCGTTCCATTGACGACCCTGAAGGTTTTTGGGCAGAGCAGGCTGGGGCGCTTGCATGGGATAAGCCCTGGGATAAGGTGTTGGATTGGAAGCCCCCCTATGGACGCTGGTTCACAGGTGGAAAACTCAATGCCTGTGTGCAATGCGTGGACCGCCATGCAATGAGCCAGAAAAGTTCCAAGGTAGCTATATACTGGGAAGGCGAAACCGGTGATACGCGCACCATTTCCTATGCCGATTTACTCCACGACGTCAATCGCTTCGCCGCTGTTCTCAAGAAGTTGGGTGTTCAAAAAGGTGACCGTGTTGCCATCTATCTGCCCATGATTCCCGAGTTGGTAACTGCCATGTTAGCATGTGCCAGAATCGGTGCCATACATTGCGTTATTTTTTCGGGATTTAGCGCACAGGCCATCTCTGACCGCGTAAATGACTCCAATGCCAAGCTTATAATCACAGCGAGCGGGGGTTACCGACGCGGTAAAATCCTGGCTCTAAAGGGAATTGTAGACGACGCAGTCGCAATGTGCCCAAGCATAGAAAAAGTACTGGTTGTTAAATACACCGACCATGAGCCCAACATTAACCCTGACAAAGATATTTGGCTATCCGATGTACTTAACGACAGCGACAATGCCGTTGTCGCACCTGAATCTATGGATGCCACCGACCCGCTTTTCATACTCTACACCTCCGGCACAACCGGCAAACCCAAAGGCATCTTGCATGGCACAGCTGGTTATATGTTATACGCTTCCAAGACACTACAATGGGCATTTAACCCATCCGACGACTCAATCTACTGGTGCACTGCCGATGCCGGCTGGATCACCGGTCACAGCTACCTCGTATATGCCCCTCTGGCACTTGGTCTAACCTCTGTGATTTACGAGGGAGCACCGGACTATCCGGCAATTGACCGCTGGTGGCAAATCATAGAGAAGTACAGAGTCAGCATTTTCTATACATCTCCTACTGCTATCCGCATGTTCATGCGTAATGGTGAGGAATGGCTTGCCAAACACGACCTTTCCAGCCTGCAGGTGATGGGATCCGTAGGAGAGGCCATCAATCCCGAGGCGTGGAGGTGGTACTACAAATACATAGGTTATGAGAACTGCCCAATCATTGATACATGGTGGCAAACCGAAACAGGCGGTTTCATGATTGCGCCTTGTGCCGGTATTCAGTCTTATCCATTGAAGCCGGGCTCCGCCACGTTGCCAATGCCTGGCGTAGACCCCGTGGTTCTGGACGCCGATGGCAATGAGGCAGCGCCCAACAAAACAGGCTTTATAGCTATTCGCAAGCCATGGCCCGGCATGCTACTCGACGTATATGGCAACCCTGACCTATATCAAAAGACATACTGGTCACGTTTCCCCGGATACTATGCACCGGGGGATTATTCCATGAAAGATGCTGACGGATACTGGTGGCTGCTTGGTCGCGCCGATGAGGTTATAAAGGTATCAGGGCATCGCATCAGCACAGCCGAGTTGGAGCATGCTGTGGTTGGGCACAGTGCCGTAGCAGAGGCAGCCGCTGCCGCCAAACCGGATGAGGTCAAAGGGGAAGCCATCGTGTTGTTCGTCATTTTGCGCAATGACCACGTCGGCAGCGTTGAACTACAAAAGGAAATCATCAAGTATATGCGCACTGCCATCGGTACAGTGGCCACCCCGGATGATGTTATCTTCGTAGATAAGCTACCCAAAACCCGTTCCGGCAAAATTATGCGCCGTGTTTTGAAAGCCGTTGCAGCCGGAACATCCATAGGAGACATCACCACACTAGACGACCAAACATCCGTGGAGGAGGTTATGGTGGCCTACGAAGAGTTGAAAGTTGCCGCCGCCAAATCAAACAACGGTTAGCTGGCTGCATGTTTTCTCAAAGGGAGTTCCGCCCGTGGCGGAACTCCCTTGTCGTTTGTGGGCTAATTTACGCCTATGCTACAATAACTCATAAGAAGGAAAATACTTTATGTTAGATCGTTTGGCACTGCTTGAAAAGCGCTTCGCCGACATTGAGATGGAAATGGCCTGCCCCGATGTGGTTTCCAATGTTAAGAGACTGCAGGAGTTGGCACAGGAACGTTCGGATATAGAGGATGTTGTAATGCTTTATAGGCAATACAAGAATGCGGAGAAGCAGCTTTGTGACATTCATTCCATGCTGGAAACTGAGACAGACGAAGAACTGCGTATCATGGCCAAGCAGGAAATAGTTCCTTTGGAAAACACCTTGGAGCGTTTACTTGGTGAACTTAAGGTGTCCCTGCTTCCGCGCGACCCCAACGACCAACGTGACGTCATCGTTGAAATCCGTGCCGGAACCGGTGGAGATGAGGCCGGCATATTTGCCGCGGACCTTTTTCGCATGTACGGTCGTTATGCCCAAACACGAGGCTGGAACGTTGAAATCATTGATAAAAACGAGTCAGCCATAGGCAGCATCAAGGAAGTAGTTTTTGAAATTAAGGGCAAGGGCGCTTTCTCCAGACTTAAGTATGAACGTGGAGTTCATCGCGTGCAACGCGTTCCTGTCACAGAATCAGGAGGGCGTATACACACATCCACCGCCACCGTAGCCGTCTTACCTGAAGCAAGTGAGGTTGAGTTGGATATCAATCCGGCAGACCTGCGCGTGGATATTTTCCACTCAGGCGGCGCAGGCGGACAAAATGTTAATAAGGTCGCCACTGCCGTTAGGCTAACACATATTCCTTCAGGGTTGGTTGTCGTTTGTCAGGATGAGCGCTCGCAACTACGTAACCGTCAAAAAGCTATGGATGTTTTACGCGCCCGCCTGCTGGAAGCGGAACGCACCAGGCATGAGAATGAGGTGGCATCAGAACGTCGCACTCAGGTTGGTAGCGGTGAGCGTGCCGAAAAAATCCGCACTTATAATTTTCCTCAAGACCGCGTGACAGACCATCGCATCGGCATTACTATGCATAACCTGCCTAAAATCATCGCCGGTGGTTTGGACGAGTTAATAGATGCCGTCGCCGCCAGCGAACAGGCCAAAGCACTGGAATCCGAGCTTGTATGAGGCTTAAAGACGCCCTTGGATACATCCAAAACTGTCTTGCCATTGCCAACATTAACGAAGCCGCGCTGGAGGCTGAGTTACTGTTGCGGCACGCGCTGGGGTATAGCACGCTGGAACTTTTCCTTAACCACGGCTTGGAAATTTCTGACAAAGAGTACCGCTCGTTACAAGCGTTGCTTGAGCGCCGTCTAAGCGGAGAGCCGCTGGCTTATATCACAGGACAACGCGAGTTTTATAAGCTGGATTTCATTGTTAATTCAAACGTACTCATTCCACGTCCTGAAAGCGAACATTTGGTGGATAAGGCCCTTGAGCTCGCACATTCTGTGCCCACACCAATTATTGCCGATATCGGCACAGGCAGCGGGGCTATTGCCATTGCACTGGCAGTCAATCTAAGCAATAGTAAAATCTATGCCGTAGATATTTCGCCGGAGGCGCTGGGTGTCGCTCGTGCTAATGCGGCACGTCACGCCGTTGCCTCACGCATCAATTTCATCCATGGAAACCTGCTAGATTCTGTACCGGAAGCAGTAGATATACTGGTGGCAAATTTACCTTATGTTAAGTCAGACGACTGCATCAACAGTCCCGAGCCGCACATGGCTTTGGATGGCGGAGACGAAGGATTAGATGTTATCGAACGCCTCTGCACTGCGTTACCAAACAAACTGCATCCAGAAGGCAGTGTATTGCTTGAAATCGGCTCCGGGCAAGCTGTAAATGTGGTGCGAATGCTGCAATCATCACTGTCCGCAGCACATATAGAAACCATCAAAGATCTGGCTGGCATTGAACGGGTTGTTTGGGGACAACTATAGAGTACAACAGGCTACCAAAGCAGTGAACCGGTTTCTTTCACAACCTGCACTGTGATTGAGAGAGCCGTTCCTGTCCCATCACAGAGTTGTCCGGAACCATTTGCCCCCCACGTCCGAATGCTTCCGTCAGATTAAGCGCAATAGCATAGTCAGGACCAGATGCCACGGCAGTAACACCAGATATTTCCAATGGCACCACACCTCATCTTTTATCCTATAGTACTACTTAGCTGCCTCTTCCTTTGCCTTCTCTGCCTGATGGTCTGCGATAATCTTCTGCATGATATTGCCAGGCACTTCTTTGTAGTGCGCAAATTCCATGGTATAAGTGCCACGCCCCTGAGTGATACTTTTGAGATCGGTGGCATAACGCAATACCTCAGCCATAGGCGCATGGGCATCAATGATATTGATGCCACCGTCAGGATTCATGCCCATGACACTGGCACGTTTGGTATTCAGGTCAGACAGGATATCTCCCGTGAAATCGTTGGGTACTGTGATTTTCATGCTGACAATAGGCTCAAGCAGAACAGGTCTGCCGTCAAGCAGACCCTGCTTAAGGGCACCGGCTCCAGCAATCTTAAAGCATATTTCAGACGAATCCACCGGATGGTAACTGCCATCAACCAGCACACATTTGACACCTACCACCGGATACCCTGCCAATGCACCTTCCTTTAGCCCTTCCTGTATACCCTTTTCCACAGCAGGCACATAGTTCTTAGGTACGGTACCGCCAACCACTTTATTTTCAAATTCGTTTTCAGCGCCCTGTGCCAAAGGCTCAAAATTCATAACCACATGCCCATACTGTCCATGACCACCGGTCTGTTTTTTATGTTTGTACTCGGCATGCGAGGCACTTGTGATGCTCTCGCGATATGGCACTTTAGGTGTAGTGAGATCCACCCCCACACCAAACTTATTCTGCAATTTTTCCCCGGCAACGGACATTTGTGTGTCACCTATGCCAGATAAGATTGTCTCGCCGGTGTCTGCATCGCGTTTAACCTGAAGCGTCAAATCCTCTTCTGCCAACCGTGCCAACGCCGTGCCCATCTTGTCCAAATCGGCCTTGGTCTTGGGATACACCGCTACACTGTAAACCGGTTTGGGGAAAGTGAGCGCGCCCAGTTTGGCCGGTTTGGCCTGCGTACCCAGTGTGTCACCGGTAACTGTAATATTGAGTTTAGCCACACCACCGATGTCGCCTGCATCTACTTTAGCCACTTGTTCCTGCGTCTTACCGCGTACCATAAATAATTGCCCGATACGTTCCACGGCACTTTGGTTCACATTAAATATCTGTGAATTGCTGTCTAAACTGCCCGAGTAAACACGGAAATATGTCAGCTTGCCAACGTATGGGTCAGCCGTAGTTTTGAATACCAGTGCCGCCTGAGCAGAAGAAACCGAACACTCCAATTCCTTGGTAGCAGAATCCGGCGCCAACACTACCTTGCGCTGCGCCGGTGAAGGCAAAAAATTCTCTATTGCTTCCATAAGTTGTGCTACGCCTATATCAAGCAGCGCAGAGCCGGTTAAGATGGGGAAAATTTTGGCTTCCACCACCGCTTGCTTCAAACCCTTAACGATTTCGTCAGGTGTAAGTTCCTCTCCTCCAAGATATTTTTCCATGAGGACATCATCGCTTTCGGCTACCGCTTCAATCATTTTGCCGCGCAATGTTTGCGACTGCTCCATCATCTCAGCCGGAATGGGGCCTTCCTTGGAGGGCGAGCCTGCATAGGCTTTCATGTTTATCAGATCTACTACGCCGCCAAAGCTAGTATGGGTTCCAATAGGCATTTGGATAGGAAGACAGCGCCCGCCAAAGCGCGATTGGGCTTGCTCTACCGCCTTAAAAAAATTGGCGTTCTCACGGTCCATTTTGTTGATAAAAATAATGCGGGACTGTCCCGACTCCTGGCTGTAATTCCAGTTGAGTTCAGTACCCACCTCTAAGCCTGAAGCAGCCGATACCACCACTACAGCGCTCTCCGTAACACGCACCGCAGCTTTAACTTCGCCAACAAAATCAAGATACCCCGGTGTATCAAGCAAATTAACTTTGATGTTGCGGCTCTCATATGGCAACAGCGAAAGGTTGATAGAAATATTACGTTTTATTTCATCAGGATCGTAGTCGGAAACAGTGGTTCCGGCATCCACCTTGCCTAAACGATTGGTAACCCCAGCAGCAAAAAGAATGGCCTCGGAAAGCGTCGTTTTGCCTGCACCGCTGTGGGATAACAGAGCCACGTTGCGGATGTTGTCCGGTGAGTACTGCTTCATATAACGTCCTCTCTGCGCCAGATGTTCTGACGCATCAAATAAATTAACTAAACGCCTACGTGAAGACGGATTAGCTTAAAATAAACCCAGACAATGCCTGCCAGTAGCGCCACACTAGCGCAAGATAAACCACAGCACGACAAGCAGAATTACCACAGCGGCAGAAAAAAACGAAATTCGCTTCAGTTCCCATGGCAGTTCAGCCGCACGGGCATCCATTACGTCTTGGCTGATGCCACCTTTCCCCATTACAACGGAATGCTTCGCTGGAGGCACTGCGGCAGCAACGGATACCTGTTCCATTGTTTCTTCTCCACTGTATATTTCCGTGGGTCTGGCTACCTGAGTAGCTTTATAATCTTTATGATTTTTTGTACGTCTTTGATGAATATTGCGAGCCATGCGTTAAGCCCTTTCTTAAGTTATATTATGACGCACCTGACATTTTGGCTCGCGGATGAGCCTTGTCATAAGCCCTATGAATATGCTCCGATGTTAAATGGGTATAAATCTGAGTAGTCGAAATATTGGCATGACCTAAAAGTTCCTGAACTGAGCGCAAATCGGCGCCTCCGCTCAGCATATGAGTGGCAAAGCTGTGGCGCAAAGTGTGCGGCTTGACCCGCTTTTCCAATCCTATATTCTTAGCGTAGCCTTTCAAAATCTGCCATAAACCCTGACGCGTCAAACGCTCACCACGCTGATTTACAAAAAAAGCTTGCTCTGTTTTGGAACGCACAAACTGCGGACGAACCTCGCTTGCATAAACCTCAGCCGATTGCGCTGCCTGCGCATACACTGGCACCATGCGTTCTTTGTTACCTTTGCCGAAGGGTCGTACAAAACCATTTTTGGTATCTATGTCATCAACATTCAACCCGACAAGTTCTGAAACACGCATGCCGCTGGCATATAAGAGTTCCAACATGGCACGGTCGCGTTTGGCTTCAGGGGTATTGATTTTAGCCGGCTGCTCAATAAGCGCCCGAACCTGATCTACTGACAGCGTTTCAGGCAAGTCCTTACCTACTTTAGGCGAACTAATATCCTCTGTGGGGTCGGTTTTGATTTTTCCGTCGGACACCAAAAAGCCAAAGAAACTCTTGGCAGCGGCCACCTTACGTGCCACAGTAGTCGTGGCATAACCGCGCTCTTTAAGATTAAGCAGATAACTCAGCATGACAGTTCTGTCAAACGAGTTCCAAGTCGGATTATTAATACCTTTGCCACCGGCTGAATCTTCCGCAAAAGTCGCCAGCTGGTTTAAGTCATTGGCATAGGCCGAGGTAGTATTGGAGGAAAATCCCTTTTCCACACGAAGGTAGTTCAAAAAGCCGTCTATATCTTGTCTCACATGTCACCTCACTGTGAATTGCACCCATTTTAACATAACACACAATGCCAGACAACTGGATTTTGCGCAATATTTTATAGTTTTATTGATAATCAAAAGTCTTGACTGTGTTAAAATAGCGCTATGCCAGCTAAGTCAAACTCTCTGTTGATACGCGCAAAACAGCTTCCCAAAGGTCCCGGCGTCTACGTCATGAAGAACGCTAAGGCCAAGGTAATTTATATCGGCAAGGCTGTTAATTTGCGCAATAGAGTTAAGAGCTATTTCATGAAGGCAGAGCATGACATCAAAACAGAACAGATGGTGGCAAATGTAGCTGATTTTGAATTTTTTGTGGTGTCATCAGAGGAAGAAGCCCTTGTACTTGAACTTAATTTAATAAAGAGGTTCCGACCCCATTTCAATATCCGTCTCAAAGACGATAAGGGATTTCCATATCTAAAAATAGATTTAAACGAAAATTGGCCACGCGTACAGGTAGTACGTAGTATTTCTTCCGATGGGGCACGCTATTTCGGTCCATTTGCCAATCGGCATTCCATCAAACGTGCGCTTGACGTGGTTAAATCACTCTTTCCATTCCGCAGTTGCGAAATCAGGCTGGATGGACATTTACGCAGACCATGTTTGGAGTACGATATGCGGCACTGCGTCGCACCTTGCACCGGCAAAGTTGCCCATGACGAGTACATCGGAATAATTAACGATTTAATTCTATTTCTTGAAGGACGTCAGAAAACTCTAGAAAAGAGCCTATATGAGCAGATGTTGCTGGCATCCAAACTGCAGCGATATGAACGTGCGGCATGGATACGCGATCAAATTAAGGCAATACAGCAAGTCGTGGCGTGGCAAAAAATGTCCATCAAGGTGAAGGGGAACCAAGATGCCATTGCCTTCGCCACAGACAATGACCAAGCCACAGTACAGGTGTTTTTTGTGCGCGACAGCAAACTTATTGGAAGGGAAATTTTCACACTTACCGGCGTAGGCGAAGAGGCTCCACAGCAAATTATGACCGACTTCATACAGCAATATTATTCTGCTACCACCAGTGTACCTTCCCTGATTTTGCTACAACACCCCGTAAATGATAAATCCGTCATACAAAAATGGCTGATGTCCAAGCGAGGCGGAAATGTGGTATTGCGCGTACCCAAACGCGGCCCTGCCCGCGAACTATTGCACACAGTAGAAGAAAATGTTGCAAGAGGCATTGAGCAGTTGCGCATCAAAAATCTTGCGCAACCATTTGCCATAGAAACGGCACTGAACGAATTGAAAGAAAAGCTAAACCTGCCATCAGAACCAAAGCGTATTGAAGGATACGATATTTCAAATATACAGGGGAAATTGGCGGTGGGAAGTATGGTGGTTTTTGAGAATGGTATGCCCGCTCCTGCCCTCTACCGACGTTTCAGCATACGGATGGTTGATGGTACTAACGATTTCGCTATGTTGGGAGAAGTGCTGTGCAGACGTTTCTCCCATACAGTAGAAAAGCATGGTGATAGTGGATGGAATCATCCCGACCTGATTTTAATTGACGGCGGCAAAGGGCAGCTTTCATCGGCGTGCAAAGCTATGCAGCAAAGTGCTTGTGAAAGCATCCCCATATTGGGATTAGCCAAGGAGCGCGAGGAAATTTTTATTCCTAAACAATCGTCACCCATCAGTTTGCCAGTAACTTCTCACGGGCTTCAACTGCTGCAACAGGTGCGCGATGAAGCCCATCGTTTCGCTGTCGCATATCATAGAAATATCCGTAAGCGCAAAACTCTTAAATCTACGCTGGCTCACGTTTCAGGCATTGGTCCTAAGCGCCAGCAGGCACTGCTTAAACGCTTTGGCTCTTTTTCCGAAGTAAAACAGGCAAGCGTTGAAAAACTTATGCAAGTGCGCGGTATAACATCTCAGATTGCCCAAAGAATCAAGGGAGTCGAAAGCTAGCCAGAAAATGCACCATGTGAGGTGCAACTATTACTTAGGAAACGATATATCGCATTATTGAGTAAGAAGTGTTAGATTAACACATGATGGAAAGAATGGATTTAAGGGACTGTTGAAAAATAGAATGATAGGTCTGTATTCGATATGCCTGTATGAGGTATAATTATGCATAACAAAAGCAGGAGGTTTTTCGGATGAATACGGCACAAATGGAAATGGTGAACTTGGAACAGCTCGTACCCGATAACCATACATACCGTAAACTGAAGAAACATCTTGATTTTGGGTCTTGTCAACATCACTGTGTAAACTCGCTAAATTCATAGTAAATCCGGATATAGAATATCGATCTGCCCGAGTACTAATGCCCAATTTGGAATAGGCATAGTCCATTTCTTAGTAATGTCCATGATTCTCAAGAAAAATGCTTTGAACACTGCTTCACTATTCGGGAAGGCCGCCTTCCCCCTAGTAACTTTACGCATCGCCGAATTCAGAGCTTCAATCACATTGGTGGTATATACCATTTTGCGTATTGGCGCGGGAAGCTCAAACAATTTCTCGACATGTTCGAAATTATCCGCCCATACACGCACAGCTGATGGATAATCAGCCCAATTGGTTTTAAGAGCCGCTAGAGCTTGTTTTGCGGCTTGAATAGATACGGCGGAGTAGATTGCCTTGGCATCGCTACAAAATGCCTTGTAGTGCTTGGTGGGAATATATTTCAGGCTATTGCGTTGTAAATGCACCATACAGCGCTGCACATGAGTCTGGGGGAATATACTCAACACTCCCTGCTCCAACTCTCTTAATCCATCAACGCACACAAACAGCATACGTTGAACACCGCGGGCTCGCAGTTCGTCAAATATCATCATCCAGAAATGAGCCCCCTCGTTATTGCTTATCCATAAACCTAATACATCTTTGTGTCCTTGCATATCAATGCCAAGCACTGAATAGACCGCTTTGTTTATGGCTTTTCCCTCATCTTTAACCTTTACGACCATGGCATCTACATATACGAAAGCATAGACAGCTTCCAGTTCGCGGCTTTGCCATGCATCAAACCTAGGGGTTACTCGCTCTACTATGCGCGATATGGTTTCATGGCTCATGGCAAAACCATATATGTCTTTAATGATTGTGCTGATATCCCTATCGCTGAGCCCCTTGGCATACATTGACATGACTTTATCTTGGATTTCAGACACATCATTTTGCCCCTTCCTGACCACTTGGGGCTCAAAACTACCTTCACGGTCGCGGGGGACATCAATAATCAGTTCGCCAGAGCGCTCAGTTCGTAGTTTTTTGGATATTAAGCCATTGCGACGATTGACTGTATCTTTGGGATACTGAGCATGCTTCTCATAGCCTAAATGCTCAATCTAGCTCAGCTTTGAGCATATCTTCCAGCGTGCCCGCAAACATATCACGCAATGCCTCCTGTAGCTCACTGGCACTGGTAATCCCAAGTTCACGAACCATATCCATCATCATAGCTCGCCGCCTGGTCTCTTCGGGGCCTATTATTCTTTTCATACCGTGTAACTCCTTTAAGGTCACCTCTATTAACTCTCGTCTGGTAACAACGAGGTAATTGCTTCCGTGCTTTAACTTGGCGACATAGAATGTCGACTTGTTAGCTGGTCAAAACTCCCATTCTCATCCCTCAATTTTCCCCGTTTTCCCCCACATTCCTATATTTGGGTACTTTTTATCCATGATACGGCATAGGCACTCTCCGGAGCCTTACCAGACACTCATATCGCTGAAGATTGTAAGCCAGATTCTTAAGGGCAATCTGGCATCTTGCCCGGGCGATACCTATCGTCCTGACGGATATACCGCCGAATGAATTTGTCATATGCCCGAAAACATGTTCCACCCTGGCCCTGACCCTGGACTTCTCGCGGTTACTCATCTTCTGCTTTTCCGTCAGGGGATTAGCACGATAACCTTTCTCATGGATTTTCAGAATTAAGCCGGGGTTCTGTTTAAGTATGGCCGCATGTAGTATTTCTCCGACATAGGCGCTGTCGGCATACAGCTTTCGGTCTGCCTTATCAATAAGCTTCGCCATCTCTTTGCTGTCGTGTACCGAGGCGGGGGTTACCGTATAATTCACGATCATCTTGCTGTCACAATCGACCTTGATATGGTCCTTATAACCGTAATGGGTTTCGCCATTCTTCTTAGTCCATCTGGCGTCTTTATCCTTTTGACGGCACTTAGGGGGATTATCACTCCATAGATCAAGACTAATGCCGGATTTGATTTGCCGGTTCTCTTCACGGGTACTTCTCTGTTTAGGGGCATCGACAAAGCTGGCATCTACTATGCTACCGTTTCTGGTGATTACCCCTTTGGCTTGCATCTGTCCGGTGAACAGAGCAAACAACTCATTATAGACGCCGCTTTTCTTGAGATTCTCACGGAAGAGCCATATTGTCTTGGCATCGGGGACCTTGTCTCCCAGTGACAATCCTAAAAAACGCTGGAAGCTTAATCTGTCGTTTATCAGATATTCCGTTTTATCATCGGCCATGTTGTACCACTGCTGTAACAGCAATATCTTGAACATCAGCAGACTATCCCAGGCAGGTCTGCCCCCAAGGGGTGACGGCTCTTTTTGCACCGTCTTCCGCAATATCGGGATGAACATATCAAAGTCCACCACGGAAGATATCCCCTCCAAGGGATCGCCCATGGTCGATAACCGGGATAGCCTGTCGCTTTCTGTAAAGAATCCTATCTGCTTCATGCCTTATTATATCGTTTAAGGCACAGCTATAGCTAATTCTTCATGTGGTATACTTCAGGGGTTATTAGAGGTAGCCTTTAGTAAAATCAGGGATGCGATAATTACCAGTCAAGTGATTAGCTTTGATTATGTTAATGCGAGCGGCAATAAAAGCAGCCGTTCTGCCGAACCTGTAAAACTCATTTTTAACGCCTATACCTGGTACTTAATCGCCTACTGTTTCTTAAGAAATTCACATCGTATATTTCGCCTATCGAGGATCAGGAATGTTCAGATAACAAATCAGTATTTTACAAGGCGCGAGATGCAGGATCACGAAAATTTGGCTACTCGCGCCCCTCTAATAGACTTGCAACTGCGCTGTGACGAACAAGTTTTAAGCAGGCTATATGACACCTTTGACGGTGACTGTATCAGCAAAAATGACAACGGCAGTTATGACTTAGCCGTTACGATACCGGAAGATGAATGGATTTACGGATATATTTTATCGTTCGGCTCTAATGCCGAAGTGCTTGAGCCGAAACATATCCGCGAGATAATCAAGATCCGCGCAAAAGAAATTTCAGAAAAATATTAAAACCTTTCCGAATATGACATACAGTTGTCACTCTTGCCTGTTATGATAAAAGAAAAACATGGAGGAGACAGCTGAAATGAAAGTTGAAATAATTAACTTTAAAGCTCAAATTGCTGTAGCTATGAAAGTAACGGCGATAGGTATGGATAAAATGGCTGAGGAAATGGACGCGGGATACAAAAAACTTATGGTGTATGTTTCTGAGCAGGGAAAACAAATTGCGGGCGCGCCTTATTGCTGCTACACAAATTGCAGCGAGGATTTTTCGCAGTTTGATATGGAACTCGCAATACCTGTCAATGAAGCGCTTTCAATTTCCGGCGATTTTTTTATGAGTCAATCTTACGACGGCAGAGCAGTAACTGCAACGCATAAAGGGGCATACAAAGATGTTGAGATAGCTTATACCGCCCTTATGCAATACATGGCTGAAAACAAGCTGGAGTCAACAGGCGTTTATTATGATTATTACATCAACAATCCCGCAGATACACAGGAGAGCGAGTTGCTGACGCAAGTGGTATTCCCGATAAAATAAGGGGAGGAATGAAAAAGTATGGATAAAACATTTGCTTGTTATTGTGGTCTTTATTGCGGGAACTGCGCGGTTAAAGTGAAAGTCGAACCCGCGGCGAAGGCTTTACACAGCGAAATGAAAGCGGCCGGCTTTGAGGATGTTATATCTTTTATTCCGGGCGGCGAAGGCTTTTGGTCCTTTCTGAAAAGCATGGCAAATAACGGCATGTGCGTTTCTTGCCGGGACGGAAGCGGCAATCCCGGCTGCGCCGTCAGGATATGCGCGAAAGAAAAAGGCGTCCGAATGTGCGCCTTTTGTGAAAAATACCCATGCGACA
>Ga0082212_10002230_pt1 | contig 28427 bp, 18 predicted proteins | sample TergutNt197P3_FD_71548 | JGI IMG/M metagenome (GOLD analysis project Ga0082212, IMG submission 71548) | Neocapritermes taracua P3 segment gut microbial communities from Petit-Saut dam, French Guiana - Nt197 P3 | ecosystem: Host-associated > Arthropoda: Insects > Digestive system > Gut ...
ATTCAGGCGTATAAGCATAACCGCCCCAATTCGAAAAACTGCGTCTCATAGTACCCACAAGAACAGTCTCAATTTGCGCGGGGGAATTGTAATAATTATCAGGCCCGATAAAACTCTTGGGTTTTTCATCTAAATCGAACAAATCGCACGATGTAACGAATGTCAACACTGCAAACAGGATGATTGCAGGCATGTTTAAAAAATATTCTTTCTTCATGATTTCAAATCTTAAAAGGTGATGTCAATTCCAAAATTAAAGTACCTCGATACGGGATAGCTGTTGTAGTCGGTTCCGAATTGCGCGTCGTTACCCGTATAGGAGCTTACTTCGGGATCGAAACCCGAATACTTCGTAATGGTAATCAAGTTCGTTCCGCTTGCAAATATTCGCAGGTTGCTTATGTACTTTTTGAATCGCAGATTGTACGCTAATGTTACGTTTTTCAACCTGAGATAGGAAGCGTCTTCAATCCATCTTGAGGTAGCGTTACCTCCTGACGTCGGGAAAGTGATGGTATTAATAAACTGATTGTCGGGGTGCGACGCATTCCATGCTTCCACATAATCATGCCGGTATTGTGCAGTATGTATCGCCGGTATGTTGGAGTTCTGATTTTCGAACGTCCATCTTTTCAGTTTGTCTGCACTGTATCCCGTCTCGTCTTCCCGTGAGATTCTGGCTACATTAAACAGATCGTTGCCATAGGTACCCTGAATTAAAAAAGTTAAATCCCAGTTTTTATATCTGAACTGGTTGTTCCATCCATAAATAAATTTAGGCAATGCATTGCCGATCACTTTAAAATCGTTGTCATAGTCTATTCGACCGTCATTGTTTACGTCGGTATATCGGGGGTCACCGGGCATCTGACCATATCTTCCGGCTTCCTCTTCCTGCCCCGTTTTCCAGGTGCCTTCATAGCCGAATCCCCTTATCTGGCCAAACGGTTCGCCGGGATACAAAAACATGATGGGAATATTAACGCTGTGTCCCGAACCGCCAGCTGCATATGAAAGGAATGCGGTGTTGCCTAAATCCAGCACCGTCGTTTTGGAAGCGGTTAAATTGGCGCCTGTTGTCCAGCTCAGCTCGCCGAAATCCAAATCCACGTCAAGCGAGAACTCCCATCCCTTGTTGCCCATGGAACCGACATTGTCAATGATGCTGTTCAGACCTGTCGTTCTGGGCAGTTCCCGGCTCATCAGCAGGTCGTCGGTCACTTTGTCGTAATATTCGGCGGTAAACTTCACTCTGTTACGGAAAAGCGCCAGGTCTATACCAATGTTCTTTTGTGTCGTTGTTTCCCACTTGAGGTTGGGATTTGCAGCGGACGAAATCTGGTATCCCAGATTGGCGCTGTTGCCTCCGTCCCAGGGATATACATTGAGATAACTGATTTTCGAAAGCGTCTGATAGGCAGAAATAGCCTGATTACCCGTTTTACCCCAACTGGCTCTGATCATCGCATTCGACAGGAAGTCAAGATTTCTCATGAACTTTTCCTGTGTAAGTCTCCATCCAACGGAAACAGACGGGAAAGAAGCCCATTTGTTGTTGGCGCCGAACACCGACGATCCGTCGGCGCGGTAGCTTGCCGTGATAATGTATTTATCTGCAAAGGCATAGTTGATCCTCGTAACGCCCGAAAGAATTTTCCTTTCGCTGAATCCGGAGGATGTCCTTTGAATATTCGCTCCGCTCAGCCCGTACACGCTTGTTTCCTGTACGGCAAAATCGGAAGCGTTCACTTGAAACGAAAACGTATTGCTGTTTTTGTACTCGCCTACCACGACCGCATTCAGATGATGGTCGCCCCAGTCGTTCACATAGTTCAGGACATTGGAACTCTGAATGTTTTTGCCTTTTGAATAGTAGGTATAAGCCGAACCGTTGTCCTGACTTCCGATGAAAGTATTATTGTTATTGAACTGTCTTTCATTAAAATCCTGAATTTGGAAGCCTGCGCCTGCGCGTAAGGTCAGTCCCTTCGCCAGCGTAAATTTCATATACAGGTTAATGATATTCGAGGTATTTTCGTTTTCATTGAGCGGTTCTTTTGCGCTTGCAACAGGATTCCAGATAACAGCCGATCCATATCGGGTGCTTGCTTTTGAATAATTTCCGTTTTCATCGTAAACCGGAATGGTGGGCGCAAATTGGAAAGCGCTGCGTATCGGGTTGGCAGGCCAGTCTACCGAGTTGCCGAATTGCGCGCCATATTTGTTCAACTGTTGCAAATCCCAGTTCAAATCGAATTGAAACCAGTCGGTAATATCTGCAAGCATATTGGCTTTTAGCGAGTATCTTTTAAACCCTGAATTAATCAAAATTCCCTGCTGATCAAAAATTGCGCCGGAGGCGTAATAGTTGATACGTGAAGACCGTCCGCTCATTGATATCCTGTGGTTTTGTGTGACGCCGGTGCGATATACTTCGTCAATCCAGTTGGTTCCACCCGTTCTTTCAAATTCGGCTATTTCGGAGTCCGAAAATATGGGAATCGGCACATTCTCGAAATTCTTTGCCATTTCATACCGGTTCATTTCCCTTGCATAATCTGCCGCATTCATCAGTTTGACGCCGCCCATCAGCAGTTTTGAAAAACCGACTTCCGAAGAATAATTGATAACGGGTTTATCGGTTGATCCCCGTTTGGTTGTGATCAGGACGACGCCATTCGCGCCCTGCGCACCGTAAATGGCGGTAGCTGATGCATCTTTCAGGATTTCGATCGATTCAATGTCATAGGGATTAATAGCGTTAAGGCTGCCTCCCTGAAATCCGTCGACCACAATCAAAGCGTTGTTACCGCCCTGAATGGAGTTCATACCCCTGATTCGAATCGTGGTGTTACCGCCCGGCGAACCGTCGGTATTCAATACCATGACGCCGGCTGCCCGTCCCTGCAACATCTGGTCGACGCGCTGTGTAGCCACCGGTCGCACGGTTTTCATGTTGACCGAACTGATGGCGGCAGTCGTCACGCTCTTGCGCTGGACGCCGTATCCCACTACCACTACTTCTTCAAGCGTCTGGGCGTCTTCCACAAGCGTGACGTCGATCGTGCGTTTAGCGCCTACCTGAATCTCCTGTGTAATGTAGCCAATAAACGAAAATGCCAAAACAGCGTTTTCGCCGGGTACTGTAATGGAATATTTGCCGTCAGCGTCGGTCGTGGTTCCATTCGTAGTGTTTTTAAGTAGAATGGTAACGCCGGGTAAAGGGTCTCCCTTTTCGGTTACCGTACCTGTCACAGTAACTCTTTGTTGTGCGACAGAGGTTTCATCGTTTGCCAAAAGTTGTATCATTCCTGAAAAAAGGAACAATAAACAGGCTGTCATCATTGTTTTTAGAAAAATTTTACTCATACAGTTTAGGTTAAATGTGTTTAATTAATAAAAATGGTTCACCTTGATGGTTCACCGTTTGATTTTTTACTCATGATTTTAATTGTACAGTCGAAAAAAGCGACGCGTACATTTTCAGTTCTTCTTACTTTTATTCTTCATAGGCACAAAGATTTAACGGTATTGTTTTTCGCAAAATACTTCATCATTTTCGTTTTTTATTCAATAAGCGGTTGCAAAAATAGTACATTTTTTGAAAAAAATTCGTTTCTTTGTTTTTTTTTACAGCAGGGGCAAGTCATATCATGCCCATCCTGTCAGAAAAAGACAACTGAAAACTTTTAATATTTAGATTATGAAGAATTTTATGGACGAAAATTTTCTGCTCGAAACAAAGACGGCGCAGGACTTGTATCACAATCACGCGGCAAAAATGCCGATTATCGACTATCATTGCCACCTTGTACCCAAAATGGTGGCCGACGACCATCCATTCGGCACATTGACTGAGATATGGCTTGGCGGCGATCATTACAAATGGCGCGCAATGCGAACGAATGGGATAGACGAGCATTTCATAACGGGGAACGCTTCCGACCGGGAGAAGTTTGAAAAATGGGCGGAGACCGTACCTTATACCATGCGCAACCCGCTGTATCACTGGACACATCTGGAACTGAAAACCGCTTTCGGCATTGACCAACTGTTAAATCCGGCGACAGCCGGAGAAATCTACGATACATGTAACGAAAAACTGAAGCAACCTGCATTTTCGGCACGGGGCCTGATGCGTCGATACAGGGTAGAGACGGTTTGTACCACCGACGACCCGGTCGATACGCTCGAACACCATATCCGTACCCGTGAAAGCGGCTTCGAAATCAGGATGCTTCCTACCTGGCGTCCCGATAAGGCGATGGCGGTCGAATCGCCCGAGTCTTTCCGCGCGTATATAGAAAAATTGTCGGAGACAAGCGGCGTGACGATTGCCGCTTTTGACGATGTGGTGGAAGCCCTGCACAAACGGCATCAGTTCTTTGAAGCGCAGGGATGCAAACTCTCCGACCACGGGATTGAAGAGTTTTATGCCGAAGATTATACGCAAGCCGAGATCAAGGCCATCTTCAACAAGGTATATGGCGGGACAGCGCTTTCGTTTGATGAAATGCTGAAGTTCAAATCGGCCATGCTGATTGTTTTTGGCGAAATGGATGCGGAAACAGGCTGGACGCAACAGTTTCATTATGGTGCGATCCGCAACAACAATACGCGCATGTATAATCAAATTGGCGCAGATACGGGTTTCGATTCCATCGGCGAGTTCAATACATCCAAAGCAATGTCGAAATATTTTGACAGGCTGAACAGTTCGGGCAAACTTGCCAAAACGATTCTTTACAACCTGAACCCCTGCGCCAACGAGATGATCGCAACGATGATCGGCAATTTTCAGGACGGATCGGTAGCCGGCAAGATGCAGTTCGGTTCGGGCTGGTGGTTCCTCGACCAGAAGGACGGCATGGAAAAACAACTCAATGCCTTGTCCGTATTGGGTTTATTAAGCCGTTTTGTGGGCATGTTGACCGATTCGCGCAGTTTCCTGTCGTATCCGCGCCATGAATATTTTCGCCGCACGCTGTGCAATCTGCTCGGCAACGACGTTGAAAGTGGCCAGTTACCCGCTTCCGAACTCAACTTCATCGGACGGATGGTCGAAGATGTCAGTTATTACAACGCCAAACGGTACTTTGATTTTTAGTATGTGCAAGCCATGACTTGCCCTACACGAACACGCTTAGCAGCAATGCCAGTCCGAAGCCGGTCACGGAGATGATCGTTTCCATGACGGTCCATGATTGCAGCGTTTGCTTTTCGGTCATGCCGAGGTACTTTCCCACAAGCCAGAAACCGCTGTCGTTGACATGCGAAGCGGTAGTGGCGCCTGCTGCAATGGCAATCACGATCAGCGCCTTATGCGGTTCCGACAGCGAAAGCGACATCAACAGCGGCGCGACAATGCCCGCCGAAGTGATCATGGCTACCGTTGCCGAACCCTGTGACACGCGAATAACTAAGGCAAGGATATATGCCAGCACGATGGGCGACATGGCCGAGCCTGCCATCCTTTCGGCAAGGAGAACGCCGATACCGCTGTCAATAAGCAGTTGCTTGAAAACGCCGCCGGCGCCGGTGATTAGAATGATCAATCCAGCCGGCGCCAATGCTTTGGTGCTCAGTTGCAGGATAGATTCTTTTGTGAATCCGCGCCGGATTCCCATGAAGTAAATAGCGAGGAGCGTGGCAATAAGCAGCGCAATAAACGGATGGCCGACGAAAGCCATAAGCTGAATCCAAAAATTGTCTTTCATGCCATACGCATCCGCCCATACGCCCGAGGCGGTATTGCAAAGTATCAACAGCATCGGTATGGCAATAATGGTTATCACCTGACTGAAACGCGGCAGATCGCTTAACGTCTTGTTGTCTTTCGCCTCAAACGTGTTCGGAACATCAATATGTATTTTACGGCTGATATATTTACCGAACAGCGGTCCGGCGATAAATGCCACCGGAATACCGATGATGAACCCGAACAGTACGACCCATCCAAGATCGGCGCCGACGATGTCGGCAGTCGCAACGGGGCCCGGCGTGGGAGGCACAAAGGCATGGGTTACAGCCAACCCCGCAAGCAGCGGGATGGCATAAAACAGCAGCGATTTACCGCTGCCTTTCGCCAAAGCGAAGAGTACGGGCACGAGGATAATGAAGCCCACGTCGAGGAAAATCGGAATGGCAACCAGGAAACCGGTGACAACAAGGGCGTAGGGCGCTTTCTCCTTGCCGAACCGTTGGGTCAGGTGACAGGCAAGCGATTCGGCGCCGCCCGACGATTCGAGCATTTGTCCGAAAATAGCGCCAATGCCCACGACAGTAGCGACAAAACCAAGCGTGGATCCCATGCCGTCGGAGATACTTTTGATGATCGACGCCATCGGCATTCCTGTAACAAATCCAAGGAAAACCGATGTGATCAACAACGCCGGAAAGGCTTGAATCTTGAGTTTCAATACCATAAACAACAGCAAACCGATGCTGCCAACCAGAATAAGTACAAGTTCAATGTTCGACATGTCAGTTAATAATGAATGATGACTAAACCCGGTTGCAAAGATAAAAAAAGTTTTTTGATAAAAATTTAGAACTGACAATTTCCCTGTTATGGTCAAACCCTGGACGGTAACAACATTGCTCGAAACGGATAATTTTGATGCGGTCGCCCTGATTTTTGGACAGTTCGCTTGCGGAACAAATAAAATATCCTATCTTTACGCGATTTTTCGTAATTGGTTCCTGAATCAAGTTCAGGATGACGTCGTAATTCGTAAATGCAAACAATATGGCAGACGATAAAAAAATTATTTTCTCGATGGTGGGGGTCAGCAAGATTTTCCCGCCGCAAAAGCAAGTGTTGAAGAATATCTACTTATCTTTCTTTTATGGTGCAAAGATCGGTATCATCGGTTTGAACGGATCCGGCAAGTCAACACTTCTAAAGATTATTGCAGGCTTGGAGAAAGATTATCAGGGACAGGTCGTCTTTTCGCCGGGTTATTCGGTCGGTTACTTAGACCAGGACCCGCAACTGACAGCCGGCAAACCGGTCAGGGAGATCGTACAGGAAGGCGTACAGGAAACAGTAAACCTTTTGAAGGAATTTGAGGAAGTGAACGAACGGTTCGGCGATCCGGAAGTACTTGACGACCCCGACAGGATGGACGCCTTGATGAATCGTCAAGCCGATCTGCAGGATAAAATCGACGCTTTGGATGCGTGGAACCTCGACAGTAAGCTGGAGCGCGCGATGGATGCGCTACGCTGTCCGCCGGAGGAGCAGTTAGTGGATACGCTATCGGGAGGGGAGCGCCGCCGGGTGGCGCTATGCCGCCTACTCCTGCAACAGCCGGACGTGCTGCTGCTCGACGAGCCGACAAACCATTTGGATGCCGAATCAATCGACTGGCTGGAACAACACCTGCAACAATATGCAGGAACGGTGATCTGTATTACCCACGACCGGTATTTCCTCGACCATGTGGCGGGGTGGATTCTTGAACTGGACCGGGGCGAAGGCATTCCCTGGAAAGGCAATTATTCGTCGTGGCTCGACCAGAAAACACAACGCATGGCGCAGGAAGAAAAACAGGTAAGCAAGCGTCGCAAGACACTCGAACGCGAACTCGAATGGATACGAATGGCGCCAAAAGCCCGTCATGCCAAAGGAAAGGCACGTTTAAATTCCTACGAATCATTGCTGAACGAAGACCAGAAAGAAAGGGAATCCAAATTGGAAATATTTGTTCCGAACGGTCCCCGGTTGGGCAACAAGGTGATTGAAGCGTTGAAGGTAGCAAAATCATTCGGCGACAAACTTCTTTTTGACGATCTGAATTTCATGCTGCCGCCCAATGGCATCGTCGGTGTTATCGGTCCGAACGGCGCGGGCAAAACGACACTTTTCAAAATGATCATGGGCATGGAATCAATCGACAATGGACAATTTGAAGTCGGCGAAACGGTCAAGATCGGCTATGCCGACCAGACGCACCGCGACATCGACCCCGATAAAACCGTTTATCAGGTTATCTCGCAAGGCGTTGAATTTATCCGCGTGGGCGGGAAAGAAATCAATGCACGCGCCTATCTTTCGCGTTTTAACTTCACCGGAGCCGACCAGGAAAAACTGTGCAAAGTACTGTCGGGCGGCGAAAAGAACCGCCTGCACCTTGCCATCACACTCAAAGCCGAAGCCAATGTGCTGCTGCTCGACGAACCCACCAACGATATTGATGTGAACACGCTGCGGGCGCTCGAAGAGGGATTGGAGAGTTTCGCCGGATGCGCTGTTGTCATCTCGCACGACCGCTGGTTTCTCGACCGCATCTGTACGCATATCCTATCGTTTGAAGGCAACTCCGAAGTAATCTATTACGAAGGTACCTATTCCGAATATGAAGAATACAAAAGGAAGCAGAAAGGATATGCCGAACCGAAACGCATTCGATACAGGAAGTTAATTACTTATTAATAAATAAAATCAAATGAAGAAAAATGTTTTTTTGACGATAGCTTTTACGCTATGTTTTGTTTGTGGCGCATTTGCGCAGACGAAGGAGTTGTTTAACGGGAAAAATCTGTCGAACTGGAGATTTGTTGTGGACAAGAATGAGGTTCCTGCAGAAAATGTTTATGCTGTGCAGGACGGAATGATCCTGATACAGGGTATCCCGTTCGGGTACATGTACACGGCAAAAAAGTACAGGGATTACAAGCTCGAACTGGAATGGAGATGGATTGAAAAAGGGACAAACAGCGGTATTTTCCTGACGATTGCCGAAGTGAAACCGGGTAATCCGTTTCCGAACGGAATAGAGTGCCAGTTAAAAGCGGGCGATGCGGGTGATTTTGTGCTTCTCGGCGGCTCCGATCTGGATGAATATGTGGCGCCGGCAAGCGGCAGACCGAATTTTCCGGTCATCAAAAAACGCGAACCGTCCAATGAAAAACCAATCGGAGAATGGAACAAAGCGAATATCGAAGTGAAGGGCGGCAAGATTACGGTTTATATTAACGGCGTTCTTCAAAACCAGGGAACAAACAAAGTGAAAAAAGGTCATATCGGCTTGCAGAGCGAAGGCGGTCCGATACAGTTCAGAAACCTGAAACTGACTGCCATGTGATTAATGAAATGATGCGATTCAGGATTGTATCGCTTAGCGGAAGATTCCCTTTCCTTTTATGGATAACGGGTTTGGCGGCTTTTGGGCTTGTCATTCTGTTAACCGGTTTCGTGTCGCCGTATACAGCGCCTGATAACGGTGAAGCTCCGGAAATAACAAAAACGCCGGAGGATGTTATTATATATGATTTTTCTGCGGATAAGAATCTAAACCGCTGGATTTTAGAAGGTAATGGAGAAATAAAACTTTCGGACGAGGGTTTTTTTCAAATCAGCACTTTCCGCGTTTCCGGAACGCAGAAAGCGAGTAATGTATGGCTTGCCGATCTTGTTTTACCCGATAATTTTGAAGTTGAAATAGATTTCAGGAGCAGCGCCGACGACGGGAACACGATGATTATTTTTAATGCGCTGCCATTCGAACTGAACGGTCTTTTCGACGATCAAAGGATCGATGCGATGTATGCCGATCTGGCATCCAAGCGGAAGATGCAGGCATACACTGTCGGATTTCACCGCGGTGTTTACAATCGCACTTCCAACTTGCGCAAAATAGGCGGGAAAGTACCTGAAACATGGGGCGACGCGCCATGGCCCACGCCGGCATGGCAGGAAATGGATTCGATAACGGTCCTAAGCGCGAAAACAGAACCGCTGACACCCGTCGACAAAGGAAAGACCCATCATTTCCAACTTCGAAAAACAGGTAACCGCATTCAGTTTTGGGTCAATGGCGAATCGGTTCACGATTATGTCGATCGTCTCGATTATCCGTATTGCGATAAAGTTCTTGCAAACGGGATCATGGGGTTCCGGAACTTTGGAGGTCCCGCAACCGATTTTTATTCTAAGATATTGATTAGGAAGCTGCCTTGAATGGTTGTTTTCACCTTTATCCGTACGCATTGACTCATGTCATATTTTTTCGGGCAACAGGTACGGCGCCCGATACGCGCGCGTCAACAGGCTATTGGCATCGTCGTCGCCGATAAATCGTTCGGCGACCGGGTCGAAATGCAACTGACGGCCCAACCGGCAGGATATATTGCCCAGGTGCGCCAGCGCCGACGACAGATGCGCCGTTTCCACCGGTCCGTTTTGCAGACTCATGTCGCGCGCCTTGATGGCGGCAACCCAATTTTTAAAGTGTTCGATCTGATCGACATTCGCTTGGCGTCCGGGTCCCTTCTCCCTTTTCTCGCCTAAAAACGTCTGGTAGCGGTTGCCGTTGTAAACGATCATGTATCCCTTGTCGCCGTAAAAGATATTGCCCACTTCAATCCCGTCCTCCGCATTGGTAAACCAGTTGCGCACCTCAAACTGGATGATTTTCTTTTCTTTGGGGTAGTGATAAACGGATGTTTGCACTTCGGGCACTTCCTTGCAGTCGTCCCACAGAAATTTTCCTCCCATCGAGGCAATGCGTTCGGGTAGCCCCACGCCCAATCCCCACATGCAGAGGTCGGTCTGGTGAATGCCCTGATTGCCGACATCGCCGTTACCATAGTTCCAATGCCAGTGCCAGTTGTAATGAACGAGGTTTTCGGTAAACGGAAGCAGCGGTGCGGGTCCGCACCACAAATCGTAATCTAAGTCTTTAGGTACATTGGAAATGCCTTTGTTTCCAATATCGGCACGTCGCTTCAGCGTCAGTCCGCGTGCCATATACACCCTGCCTATCAACCCGTCGTGCAGATGTCTCACAGCCTCCTGCATGATTTCATAGCTGCGCATCTGAACACCGTGCTGCACGATGCGGTTGTAACGGTAAGCCGCTTCGATCAGTTTGCGGCCTTCATGGATATTGTGTGTCGCCGGTTTTTCCACATATACGTCTTTGCCAGCCTGACAAGCCCAAATGGCCAATAGCGTATGCCAGTGATTGGGTGTTGCAATGATCACCGCGTCGATGCTTTTGTTGTCGAATATCTTGCGGAAGTGCTGCTCGACAAGCGGTTTTTTTTGATACGACTGTTCAAACTCTTTGGCGCGACGGTTGGCGACGTCCAGATCGGGGTCGCACAATGCGACGACCTCCGCGTCCGTCATTTTCATCACACTTTCTACAATCCCGTAGCCTCTTCCATTGACGCCCAGTACGGCGACGTGCAAACGGTCATTTTTCATTTTACTTGATATTTTGTTGTTTGATTAATGCTTTTTTCAGGTCGTCGGCGCTGTGGATGCCGGTTGCCGGCATCATCGGGCGCGTCCTGACCGGTTGCAGGATGTACTGTGCGTTATCGACTTTTCCATTACCGAAAACCAGCAGATTATCAGGTTTTTCGATGGTTACGTCCTGCTCGATGAAGTGTCCCTGTGAGTCTTTGAATTTTGTTGCATCAATTTCGCACACTTGCGTCACGAAGTTGTACAGCGCTTCGCGTTTGGTATAACCGTAGTCATGTTCCTCGTCGGGAATATGCACGTTTTCGATATTTTTCCCGCTGTTGTACATGCCGTATATCTTTTGCAGATACGGCATTTCCGTTACCGGCGTATTCTTCGTCCAGTCGCTGCCATCGGAAATGAGCAGTTGGGGACGCGGGGCAAACATAGCCGCTATCTCAACATTGTTCGTATTCAACCCGCAGTGTGTCTGGTGTAAAGGTAAACCGCTTTCGCATGGACATCCGCCGTAATAATAGGCGGAGACCATCACTGCCGGAATGCTGAACGTGATACGCGGGTCGACAGCCGCAAGCAGGAACGTTTGCGTGCCTCCGCCCGATGCGCCGGTCATGCCAACTTTCGTCAGGTCGGTTGTTTCGAGCGAACAAATGAAATCGAGCGCCCTGATGCTGTTCCATAACTGCATGGTGAGCGCAAAAGGTGTACGGTGTGCCTCGAAAGGGATTTGCAACGACGCTTCGCCACTAAAGGCAAACATATCGTAACTGAACACTGCGACACCCATGCGCGCCAGCATCGCGCAACGGTACTGCATGTCGGGTCGAAATCGTCCCCGTTCGGGCATCATGTTGTCGCCGACGAAATAAAAATGACCGTGCGGCGAAAGCATGGCGGGCATCTTGCCTTTGACATTCGCCGGTCGGTACAGCGAACCGCATAACCAGTAGCCCGGTACCGTTTCTATTGCAACGTTGGTTACCGTGTAACCTTTGTAGCGTCTTGTCTTTCCGTAGATGGGATTCAGCGGGTTCTTTTGGGGCAACGGGTCGAGTTGTACCTGGTGCAGGATGTTCTCGCGCAGCATCTTCTTCCTTGCTTCCCATTGATCCAGGTCGGGATAGGAAGCCAGCAACGCTTGCAGGTGTTCGGCTGCTTCGGCTTCGTCGCGTTCCCATGGCTCCGCAGCTCCGAAGTTAAAGCCGTACCGTTTCTCCGATTTTCGTTCGAAAGTGCAGGGAACGACAAAAACGCTCGCTTCGTAAATCTTTTTACCTGCGATATGGGGATTCATTTCGCGTATCTGCTCGGTATAGACGTCGTCGGGATAGTACCTGAGCATCCTGTTCCTGAAAAGCGTCATCAAAACGTCTTCGAGCGTGTTGGCATCAACATGGAAAACATGTTCCGCGTCGTCGAGTATGGCGCGCGACGGTTGGTCGCCGGTGTGCTGAACGGCTTTGACGGCGATCATTGCGGGCAACGACGGGGCAACCTGCGAAAAACCATGTCCGGTCAATAAAATGGTTAGAACAATCAAAAATAATTTTTTCATGGTTATGATATTCAATGAATTAATATTCCTTCGAAGGACTGTTGCTTGAGTGGCGGTTCCACATGTGCTTCGGTCATCGCCTTGCGCATGGCCTCGACGATTTCGGGATGCAGGGAGGCGATGTTGTTTTGTTCGCGCGGGTCGGCATCGAGGTCGAACAGCATCAGGTTGGTGTCGCCCGCTTTACGAAAATCGAGTATCACGCCTTTCCATTTGCCCATGCGGATGGCTTTTGAGCCTTTGTCGTCCGGATATTCCCAATAGAGATAGGAATGTGCATTTTGCTTTTTTTCCAGCAGTTCGGGTACAAAACTGATCCCGTCGTTTTCGGTCGCTTGCACATGCGCCAGTTCGCAAACCGTAGCCATGATGTCCCATGACGCGCTGATGTGGTCGCTCAGGGTGTTGGGTCGGATGACGCCTTCCCAGGTAGCGATCAGCGGAACGCGGATGCCGCCTTCATACACCGATCCTTTACCCCAGCCGCGTACGCCTTTGAAAGGTTGGGCACTGTCGAACCAATCGGGGTCGGCGCCCGCGTTCCAGGCGGGTCCATTGTCGCTGGTGAACAGGATGACCGTGTTTTCATAAATACCCAGTTCTTTCAGTTTGGCGACTAATCCGCCTATCTGCTCGTCGAAATAACTGATCATGGCGGCATACGTGGCGTGCGGGTAGCGGCACGGGAAATAACCCGTACCGGTATAGGGTTCTTCGTCTCCGAATTTTTCACGGTAATAGTTCACCCAACGTTCAGGCGCCTGCAGCGCCACATGCGGCAGTGTGGTCGTCCATGCCAGAAAGAACGGTTTGTCTTTACAATCCTCTACAAACTGGATGATCTCGTCGTACATCAGGTCGGGGCTGTAAGCGTTTTGTGCGTATTTCGCATAACTCTTTTCGTCGTAGGGGTCGGCGCCTTCGTCGAGCGGCGTGACATGCGGCGAAACGAGTTCATTGGGCAAGTATTCGCGCTGCTCGTTACGGTTCAGGAAAGGAGGATAATACGTGTGTGCCCATCCCTGGCAGTTGTATCCGTAAAAGAAATCGAACCCCATTTTGTTGGGCGTGCTTTCCGAACCCGGATAACCAAGTCCCCATTTACCGACGATACCGGTCGTGTATCCCGCTTTTTGCAGCAGTTGTGGAAAGGTGATCGTGCCTGCCGGCATCGGACGCTGTCCCTCGTAGGACGAATCGGCCAGCATAATGGGATAATCCTGCACGCCGAAGCCCCGTTCGTCTACCTGGTCGTTGGTCCGGATAAACGCATGACCGGTGTGCAGTCCGGTGAAGGTCGTGCATCGTGTCGGAGCTGACACGGGGGAACCCGAATAATGATTCAGGAAGCGCATCCCGCGTGCAGCCAGCCGGTCGATATTAGGCGTCTCGATCTTTTGCTGCCCGTAGCATCCCAGCTCGCCGTACCCCAAGTCGTCGGCAAGAATATAGATGATATTGGGCTGTTTGGGGATTTCCTGTTTCCTGCCACATGAGGTAACTGCGGCGCTCAAAGCCGAAATGCCTATAAAGATAGTTGTCCTGTTCATTTGTTACAGTTGTTTTTATGGATGATGTCCTGCCTGGAAATACACATTGCGGTTTTGCTAAAACGATGAAAATCTAAAGTCCGAATAACGGGAAACGCGGGTGTACATCTGTCTGAGTCCGATCCTTCCTTTGGTAATCGGTCCGAATCCGGATGCGTCGAAATAGAAAACCCTGTCTTTGCCGTTGCCTTCCACATGCAGGAACAGTTCGCGTCCCGCTTTGATGAATGTCATTTGATAGGTCGCACCCTGTTCAAAGAGCGGCACATTCATATATTCCGGCGTCAGTTCGGTACCGTTCAGTCCCGAAGCCGAGTAACGGCGTCCCCTGATATATCTGTCCTGTTCGGGCGGCGAGGATGGCGGCTGACTTACTGCATAACTGACATGATAGGCGTGCATGAAGTTGTAATACTTTTCCATGTTGGGCGATCGGCGCTCGTCGGCCCATTCGAGTATGTCCGCCGGTTTGCCGTTTCCGCCCTGTGCCAGGATGTAGATAATGTTGACGGTACCTACGTTGACAATGGAGTTGTCGATGCGCGTGAAATTGTACTCGATTTTCAGGTTGTCGGCTTCGAAAACCTCTTTCGTCCACAACACGGCATGGTCGGTCTCGCGTTGCGCTACCGGACCTGCATGGATCGTCATGCCGTCGGGACTGTTTTCTACTCTCGCGGTCTCGCCGTCGAGAAACCATTTCTTTCGCCAGTCGTCGCGTCCCGAATCTGCGAATACTTCTTGCCAGCCGGACTGCAGTAACACATTGAATCTGCTTCTGTATTCCTCTTCAAGGCTTGACTGCGAAATGATTGCGTGTGCATCGGCACTTAATCCCCCATGTGCGACGATAGTCGAATGGCCGGATGTATGCCCGTTGGCGATGTTGGAAGCCGCCGCCATGAATGATTTCCCGATAATTGCTTCAGAACCCAAAGCCATAAGACCAGCGGTTAGCGCCGTCTTTTTAACGAAATTGCGACGGGTGATTGATTTAATAGGATACATATACTGTATAAATTTGATTGATAATCGAAAATGCCAATGGTCATTTATCTTGATAAGATATTTAGGCGACAAATTTAGGAATAATTTTGTTTCATTCAAAAAAAGAATCGTATATTTGCATCGTTAATAAAAATTTAAACATGGAAAAATCAAGAAGGAATTTTTTAAAGACAGCGGGCGCCGCATCGGCGCTACTGGGAATAGGAGGCGTTTTACCGGGTTTTTCTGCGGCCAGTTACAGCCGCATTGCAGGCGCCAATGAGCGCATTCGTCTGTCGGTGGTGGGTCTGAACGGACGCGGGACGGCGCTATCAACCAATTTTGCCCAAATGCCCGGCAGCGAAGTGGCAACGGTCTGCGATTGCGACCGGCGCGTGATCGGACAGTGTATCGACGCCACTAAAAAAATGCAGTCAGCGATTCCGAAAGGCGAGACGGATTTTAGAAAATCGCTGGCCGATAAAGATATTGACGCAGTCGTTATTGCCATGCCCGATCATTGGCATACGCCGGCAGCTATCCTCGCCTTGCAGGCGGGCAAGCATGTTTATCTGGAAAAACCGGTCAGCCACAATCCCCGCGAGGGCGAGATGCTGATCGAGGCTACCGCCAAATACGGGAAAACCGTGCAGATAGGTAATCAGCGCCGCTCGTGGCCGAACATTGTCGAGGCAATTCAGTCGCTTCAGGGTGGCGCTATCGGCAGGATTCATTCCGGAAGAATGTGGTACGCCAATGCGCGACCGGGCATTGGCGCCGGTAAAATAACACGCGTACCCGACGGATTGGACTGGGATATGTGGCAGGGACCCGCGCCCCGAACCGTTTATAAGGATAATATCGTACATTACAACTGGCATTGGTTCTGGCATTGGGGTACGGCCGAATCGGGCGGGAACGGCGTACACATGGTCGATCTGCTTTGCTGGGGCATGAACCTGAAGTATCCGAAAAAAATAAGTTCGGCGGGTGGACGTTATTATCATGACGACGACTGGGAAACACCCGACACGCAGATCATCACGCTGGAATACGACCGGGCGGTACTGTCGCTGGAAGCAAACAGCTGTAACGGGAAGCGAACGGCCGACGCTGCCGTAGGTGTAATTTTTTATGGCGATTCGGGGAGTCTGTTCATTTCGGGCGGCAACGAATATACCATTTTCGACCAAAGCGACAAGGTGGTCAAGGACGTAAAAAGCACGCTGCAATTTCAACAGGGCAATACGATAGATCCGTCTCAACATTTGGACATGATCCATTTCCAGAACTTTTTCGACGGTATCCGGAAAGGTACGCCACTGACTTGCACGGCCGAAACCGGACATCAGTGCACCGCCCTGATGCTGTTGGGCAACATCGCATTGCGTACAGGCCGCACACTCGACCTCAATCCCGCTAACGGGCATATCGTTGGTGACAGCGAAGCGCAACGTTTTTGGGGACGTTCGTACGAGCCGGGCTGGGAACCTAAAGTATGATACACATATTAACAATAAAAACAATATCATTATGACACAGAAAAAAAACAAATTCCTGTTTCCCCTGATCATTATCGGGGTGGCATTTTTCGTAATCGGATTTGGCGTAGGCATCAACGGTATTATGGTGCCCATACTCCAAGGCGCCTTTGGGTTGACCAAAGGGATGTCTTACTTAGTGTTGACGGCCACTTTTTCGGCTTTCCTGCTTTTTGGAGGTCCCTCCGGATGGATTGTGAAAAAGATCGGCTACAAGAAATCACTCATCCTGGCGCTTTTTATCATGAGCGCAGGCATGCTTTTGTTTATTCCCTCAGCCGGGATGGGAGCGTCGATGGCCGGATTCTACATGTTCCTTGTGGCTTCTTTCATCGGCGGAATAGGCAACACCTTGCTGCAGACCACTGTCAATCCTTATGTGACCATTTGCGGGCCTATTGAAAAAGCGGCGCAGCGGATGTGTGCCATGGGGATCATGAACAAGTCGGCATGGTATCTGGGACCGATTTTTTTGAGTCTGTTTCTCGATGTCAAGCAACCCGACATTGCCAAGGCAGCCATACCGTTTGGCATTGCAGCAGCCATCATCGCCCTGTTTGCCGTTTTGATGTTTTTTATTGCCTTACCCGAAATAACGGCGAAAGGCGAAAGTGAATCGGCTGACGATGCGGATGATGAAATCACCCGTGCGGCTAACCTCAAAACATCGATCTGGCAGTTTCCGCATCTTTTGCTCGGCGCTTTTACCCTGTTCATTTATGTTGGCGTGGAAACGCTGCCCATGGCTTCCGTGATTGATTTCGCGAATGCCATCGGTTTGGATTCGCCCGCCAAATATTCGGCCATTGCGCCTGTCGGGTTAGTTTTGGGATATATTGCAGGTATCTTTCTGTTGCAATGGATGTCGCAAAACAAAGCGCTGATCCTGTTTTCCGCAATTGCCCTGGCGTCGTCGGTCTTGCTCGTAACACTTCCCGCTACCGCCGCCATTTATTTTCTGTCGGGTTTGGGTTTTGCCCATTCCATCATGTGGGGCGCCATCTGGGGGATTGCTATTGACCGGCTTGGAAAATTCACCAAATCCGGCGCTTCCCTGCTGGTTGTCGCCATCGTTGGCGGCGCCATCATACCGCTCATTTTCGGATTCATCCTCGATGCGCTCAAACCGGCGAACGGAATAGCCTCTGCCGCCAATTTCCAGTCGGCCTACCTGATATTTATACCCTGTTACCTGTTTATCCTGTTTTATGCGCTTGTCGGGAAAAAGATAGGAATAAAAAAATGAATAAAAGAAAAGATTTTATCAAAAACAACGGATTGGCTGCATCCGGTATGATCCTGTTACTGGTCACATTCGCAATAGCCATTGCCGGATGTTCCAATACAGTAGAAGAAACAGTGACATGTATACAGTTAGACCCTTTACACAAGGTGTTTAAGGAAGAACTGTATTTTGTGGAAACGCCCGATACGGCAGCAGTAGCCAAAGGTGAAACGGCTACATTTCAATTCGTATTGAGAGGTACCTGTCCGATTCGGAATCTGAAGATTGAAGCCGGAAACCTGATCCGTGGAGACCGTCAAATCAGTGTATCGGAAAAGGCCTTTGTTGAGTATATCCGCGCAGGAAATCATGCGGAAAAACTTTCAAGAGATGCTGTACTCCCTATTTCCGATTTGTATCCCGACTGTCTGACGGAGGTGGAATATATGGATATACCATCCATGTCGAACCAGCCGTTATGGATCGGCTACGACATTCCCCGTGATGCAGTGTCGGGAGATTATACCGCAAACCTTGTCTTTTCCGGAACAACAAAAGGTAAACCGTTCAAAATCAATAAACAGATAAATGTAAGGGTGTATAATGTAACCCTGCCCGAACAAACCTTGTGGGTAACAAACTGGTTCACGTTGAGTGGATTGTCAAGGATGAACGGGAATGAACGGGTGGAACCTTATTCAGATCGGTATTGGGAATTGCTCAAAGAACTGGCGCATGTCATGCGCGACCACAGACAAAACACGTATTTATTAGGGAGAGATCTTGTTAAAGTCGAATATACCGGTACACAATTTACGTTTGATTTCACCAACTTTGACAAAACCGTTGAACTGTTAATCGGTGAAGGCGGTCTCAAACGAATTGAAGGCGGTCATTTAGGAGGAGGCCTGCAAGGCTGGGGTACGGAATTTGGTGTCAGTGTGCCGAAAACAGGCTTGAGACCTTTTGACAATGATACGGTTCAACAGTATCTGTCACAGTATCTGCCTGCCCTGTATAACCATCTGGAAAGCAAGGGGTGGACAAAGCTGTATATTCAGCATATTGCCGACGAGCCAACCGAAAAGAATGCTCAATCGTACATTCGCATTGCTGAAATGGTCAGGAAACATATTCCCGGCGTTAAAATTATTGACGCTGTCGAAACGAGCCGGTTAGCCAATACGGTTAATGTCTGGACGCCGATGCTTAATCTTTACCACAACGAATATCCTTTTTTTCAGGAACGTCAGACAGCCGGTGATGAAGTCTGGTTTTATACCTGCGTGTTCCCGCAAGGCAATTATGCCAACCGTTTTCTGGAACTTCCATTGGTGCAGACCCGTTATCTTCACTGGATCAATTACCGGTATGGTTCGACGGGTTATCTTCACTGGGGACTTAACTACTGGACGATGAACCGTACAAATGATGCTGCCGTCAATACCTGGCCGGGTGGCGACTCATGGATTGTTTATCCTGCTGAAGGGAAAGTGTACAGTTCCGTCCGGTTCAAAGCCATGCGTGATGGCATTGCCGATTACGAACTCCTCAAGCTGTTGGAACAGACGAATCCCGACATGGCCAGGGAACTTGCAAGCGAGGTGATCAGAGGCTTCGACAACTATAACAGCAATATCCGTGCATTCCGGTTAACGCGGTTGAAACTGCTGAGGGCATTGAGTTGAAGTGTTGAATAGTACTTAATTTTTTTGAAATATAATAAATCAATTACCGTTATGAAAACAGGAATATTATTAATTATTACAAGTATCGCGCTCCTTACAGGCGGCTGCCAGTCAGGAAAGGATACAAATGAACGTCATGCAGTATCAAAAGACCATCCCCGTCTTTTCGGGAATGTTGCCGCGTTGAAAGCGCTCGCGGTGGAGCGGCCTGAAGCCTATCAGCGGATGAAAACGGCTGCACTGAACAGGAGATGCAGCGATTACGGTCGCATGATGTCGATCTCGCTTGTCAATGCGGTAGAACCCGACCCGGCGCTTGCGCGCGAAGCGGTTGACCTGGCTATGAAACGGATTAACGCGCCGCTCATTACCGGTCATGCTCCCTTTGGTTCCGCCCTCGCCGAATGTGCGGTCGTCTATGACCATTGCTACGATCAGTGGACGCCCGAAGAACGGGCGAAGTTTATCGATTATTTCAACCGTACGGTTGCCGCAAATGTCGGTGAAGAGAGGAGTCCCTTTCACAACGGCTGGTATGGCTACAAGAACTGGGGTTACGGCATCGCGGCATACGCCACTTATTATGAGAACCCCGAATCGCCCAAACTGCTTCGGGCGATTGAAGAGGAGTATGTTGAACGCGCCGCTCCCGCCCTCGAACTGAGTGGCGCCGGCGGCGGCTTTGGCGAAGGGTACTATCTCAATTACTGGATTTACCAGTGGACGGTTTTCTGTCAGGTTGCGCTCAATTGCGAAGGGATCGATTATTTTGAAATGGCGCCGCAGTTTTACAGGAACCGTGCCGTGGCAGGGATGTTCGAGATGTATCCGGGCATCGTCATACAGGGTTCGCGCCGTCCGATCCCGATGGGCGACGGCGGCGGACGCGTGCTGGGCAGCGATCGGGACAACACGCTGAACGCGCGACGCATCCTGACAAGCCGCTATCGCAACGATCCCGCGCATCAGGCAGTTTTCAGTTTCAACGAAACAACACCGAAAGTCGCTATCACGGATAATGCGTACAAGGATTTTCTCTGGCACGACACGTCGATCCCGAAAGGCGATCTTTCAACATTCAAACTGTCGCATTACAGTCCCGGCGCCGGATATGTGTATGCGCGCAGTTCGTGGGACGAAGATGCGACCTACTTTTTCTTCCGGTGCGGCGACCGGTTCACCGCGCACCAGCATCTCGACGTCGGTACTTTCCTCGTTTACAAGGAGGGGGAACTGATAGGCGACGGGGGGCATTACGACGGTTTTGGCAGCACGCTGCACGATGTCAATTACCACCTCCGGACGATTGCGCACAATACGATTCGTGTGATTGATCCGGACGAATCGTGGGAAGTGAAAAGCCGTGCGGCGCCGACTATCCGTGCGGGCGTCGTCACCTCCAACGACGGTGGACAGCATCATAACTGGCCGCATCACAACGGCGCCGCCGCCGACCCTGCCGCATGGCATGCTCAACGGGAGATATGGGAAACGGGGAAAATCCTCGCTTTTGAAGAGAAGGGCGATCATGTATTCATCAAGGCGGATTGCTCCAAAGCCTATTCGTCGAAGAAACTGGAAAAGTTTATCCGTCAAATCGTGTACCTGCGACCGGGAACATTCGTTATTGTCGATTCGGTGCGTATCACCAACCCGTCTTTCAAAACCATCTGGAACCTGCAAGCCATGAAACAGCCGACGAAGACTGTTGACGGTCTCTGGACCTGGAGCAACGGTGCAGGCAGGATGTTCCTGCAGACACTGCTTCCGGAGCAAACGGACGTGAATCTTTTCTACGGCGACAACCTGTACGTTATTGATGGCGTCAACTACCTGCCGGAGCGGGATACCGGACCCGCATCGGAGTGTCGCATGGAAATAACGCCCGCGTCGGCGAAGAACGAATATGTGTTCGTGCATGTGCTCCACGCTACCGCCGACGGCCTTGCATCAGCGCCCTTAGCCAAAGCGCAGGTCGCGAACAACCGGATTCGGGTTACGCTTGATTCGGGACGCCCGTTTGATTTCTAATACATGCAAATCTTAAAAACAGTCCGGAAAATACCGGGTGGCCTGATGGTCGTCCCCTTACTTCTTGGAGTTGTCATCAACACCTTTTTTCCGCAGGTTCTGGAGATAGGCGGTTTTACGTCGCATCTATGGAAAACGGGGGCATTGCCCATTCTGGCGGTGTTCCTGTTTTGCAACGGCGCACAAATCAATGTAAAGCAGGCCGGGAAGCCGCTATTGAAAGGCGCCGTACTCACGTTGTCAAAGCTCCTGATTGGCGCGTGCCTGGGGATCGCCGTCAACAGGATATGGGGACCGGCAGGCGTCATGGGGCTTACGCCCCTTGCCTTGATAGCCGCGATAACCAACTCGAACGGCGGACTTTTTTCGGCATTGGCGGGCGAATTTGGCGATTCGACCGACGTGGGAGCGGTATCGATACTGTCCATTAACGACGGACCGTTTTTTACGATGGTCGCGTTTGGCCTGACCGGTATCGGGGAAATCCCTTTCATCATGCTCGTTGCAACGATTCTACCTATTGTTGCAGGATGTGCGCTGGGCAACCTGGACGAAAACCTTCGCAAATGGCTGGAACCTGGAACGATTATTCTGATCCCTTTTTTTGCCTTCCCGCTTGGAGCCGGACTAAATCTCGGACAAATAGTTAATGCCGGCGGTCCGGGCATCGTTTTAGGCCTCTTATGCACGGTATTGACGGGCTTTGGCGGTTACTGGAGCATGAAACTGATCCGTTCCGAACACCCGCATGTGGGCGCTGCCATAGGAACGACGGCGGGCAACGCCGCTGCCACCCCGGCAGCCCTCGCATTGGCCGATTCCTCTTTGGAGCCCTATGCCGATGCAGCCATCGTCCAGATAGCAGCGGCCATCATCGTGACGGCCATACTCTGTCCGATACTTGTCAACTTGCTTTACCGTTTCGAATTAAAAAGAAAACGGATATGATTTTTTATATGCGCATGGAGCAACCGGACTAACAGCGACCCCAGGCGAAACCCTGATACCTGTCAAGGAACTGTTCGGCGACTTTCGACATCTGGACGCACAGGAGGTCGTCGCGAAACACGAACTGCATCCTCAAGGTACCCAAGTAGGTATCCACTGCCTTGACGGTGCATTTGAAGACGTTTTCGTCGACCCAAGCGCCTGCGGCAACGGTGTCATAAAAAGTGTCGCGCACGCCCGATACCTTGCCGCTGTACGGTTCCGGGAATGATTGCGACAGGTATTGTCCCAGTCCGATCCGGATGGCGAAGGCGCCGGTTTCGTTCACGTAATTGAATACGGCTTCATCCTTTTTGAAACTGATCCTGACGCTGGACAACCCCATTGGGTTGGCTTCCATTTTGAAATCTTTATCGTTGTAGCGGGAGGCAGCCGGCGAGTTCAGTTTGCCTTCGGGCAGCCGGAACGACAGCGATTCAAGCCTTGCGGACAGTTTTCGGTGTACCGCGGCATCGTCGGCCATCCTGTTTCCCACGCGTTTCAGCAACGCCATGAAAGCGTCGTGAATATCGCTCAACCCGTCGGTGTCTAACTGTACGTCGGCAGTCGTGACAAGCGTGCAATCATATTTCGGCATGCAAAACATGAATTGTCCGCCCATGCCGTATCCGGCGAATCCACCTTCCCGCAGACACCAGAACTGGTATCCGTAGCCGTGCTTCATCTCAAACTCGCATTTGTCGACGGCGTTCTCAATCTGACGGGAGGTGGCGGCCTGCATGTAGTCCCTGCTGACTAACTGCCTGCCTTCATAAGCGCCCCGGTTCAGGCATAGCAAGGCGAAACGCGCCAGGTCGCGGGTGGTACACAGCACGCCAGACCCGCTCCATGAACGCCCGTCCACGTTTTGAATACAATAGATATCTTCGGAGATACCGATAGGGTCAAGTATCTTGGGACGCATATATTCGAGGAAGGGCATGCCCGTCTGTTTTTCGATGATGGCGGCCAGCGTGTTGGTACCCGCCGTATCGTAGGCAAAAATGGCGCCCGGCGGACGCAGCGATCCGCCTAAATTGAAAAATGACCATACGCCGGTTCGACCCGGTTGTATGCCTGCCGATCGCGGGTTGAAAGTCGACATCATCAGGAGGTCGCGCACCGTTGCCTGAAGGATGAACGGATGCGGGTTTTCAGGCAGGCTCTCCGGAAAAAAATCCGCTACCCTGTCGTCGAGTTTCAGTTTTCCTTCGGTGATCATCAAGCCGATGGCGACCGAAGTAAAGCTCTTACTGACCGAATACATGCGCTGTTTCCTGTCCTTGTGGAAAGGAGGCCAATATCCTTCGGCTACGACGGCGCCATGACGCATCAGGATAAAACTGTGCATGCAAACGCCTTTTGCATCGAGGAAATCCAGCATTTCCAAAATGGCGCCCGACGGCACGCCCCGCGATTCGGGTGTGGCGAAAACAAGCCCTTTTACATCCTGAAAGGTTACCGCATCATTCGATCGGTCGTTTTTCGATTCCGAACCCGTGCAACCTGACAGGATTGAAGGGACATTCATCAATCCCAATGCTCCCAGCGAGGAGGTTTTAATAAAAGTGCGTCGATTGGTTTTTCTATTTTCCATATTTTTTTGATTAAGTTAAACGATAATTAAAACATTCCAGCCGCAAAAGTAGATAAATTATTCTTTGAAAAGTTAATTTTTGCGTCAAAGATAATATTTTTTGCTGTTATTGAAAATAATGTTATATCTTTGGCATGATTTATTGGCTCGTAACGTTATTTTTTAAAGCAAAATAAATAGCTTTATACAACGAAAAGTTTTTGTTAAACAATATATTAATTATCATTTTATTATATCTTGAATAAAAAAATGACGGCAGTAAAATTTCATTATGGAACGGGCGTGATGGAACATGATATCCCCGACGAACGGTTGCAGGCAGTCTTAATGTCAAAAATGCATGCGTTCAAAGCGGGACACAGCCCGGAAGAACTTGTGAGGCGTGCACTTGAAAAACCTGTCGGAACGACCCGGTTAAGCGTTTTGGCAGGCGGAAAGAAAAAGGCAGTGCTGATAGCGAGCGACCATACGCGCCCCGTGCCGAGCCAAATAATTGTTCCGCAGATGCTGGCGGAGATCAGACGGGGAAGTCCGAATGTTGACGTCACCATTCTCGTTGCGACCGGCTGCCACCGCGCCACGACCCCGGCGGAACTTGAATACAAATTCGGTGCTGAAATCATGAAAAACGAAAAAATCGTCGTTCATGACTGCGACCATTCGGAGATGGTATATGTGGGGCGACTTCCTTCCGGCGGCAACCTCATACTGAACAAACTTGCGATGGACGCCGACCTGTTAGTGGCTGAAGGCTTTATAGAGCCGCATTTTTTCGCCGGTTTTTCGGGCGGGCGGAAAAGCGTCATGCCGGGGATTGCAGGGAGGGAAACGGTTCTTTATAACCATAACGCTGAATTTATCGCGCACCCGTGTGCAACGACAGGCATCGTCGAAGGCAATCCGGTTCACGTCGATATGCTGTATGCCGCACGCGCGGCAAAGCTGGCGTTCATCTGCAACGTGGTGGTCAATGCCGGGAAAGATGCGATCTTTGCCGTAGCAGGCGATGTCGAGGAAGCACACGCCGTCGGACGTGCGTTTCTGTCGCAAAATTGCCGGGTGGCGCGGGCGCCTGCCGACATTGCGATCACAACGAACGGCGGCTATCCGCTCGACCAGAATATCTATCAGGCGGTGAAAGGCATGACGGCAGGCGAGGCTACCGTCAGAAAAGGCGGGGTGATCATCATGCTGGCACGTTCGAACGACGGACATGGCGGCGAAGATTTTTACCGGACATTTGCGGAAGAAAAAGACTTGAACAGGATGCTTCAGGCCTTTTTACATACGCCCAGAGAAAAGACGATGGTCGACCAGTGGCAGTCGCAAATCTTCGCGCGCGTGCTTCGTCATGCAACCGTCGTTTTCGTTTCCGAAGCCCCCGACGAAATGGTTCGCGATCTTCACATGATCCCGGCCAAAACGCTTACAGAGGCGCTTGTAAAAGCGGAATCAATATTGCATAACCCGTCGGCGACGATTACCGCCATACCCGACGGCATCGCGGTGATGGTGGTGTAAGTTTTTGTGAAAGCAATAAAAATAATATCCCATGTCAAACAAGCATCATTTACCCATATTTTTTTCATTCCTCACTGGAATAATTCTGACTTCCTGTGCATCTTCGGAAAACGATTCAAGCCATGCGTGGAAAGTGATAGGACCAGGCGGGGGAGGCGGCGTGATGAAACCCGCAATCAGTCCTTTTGACGATCATTTTGTCATGCTCCACTGCGATATGACCGCAGCCTACATATCTTTGGATGGAGGCGAAAACTGGAATATGAAAAACCTGTGGAACGTACCCGAAGATTTTGAATTTGATCCGGTTGATCCCCATACGGTTTATGTGGCTACACGCGGTTTCAGCCACAGTGAAGATCGCGGTTCGGGTATCAGTATGCTCTATCGATCAAATGACAGAGGGGGAAGTTGGGAAATCATTTTTCCCGATGTTGCAAAAGCGAAAGGGGGATTTGAAAAACTGCAAAGTTATGATTTGAAACCTTCCGGCGTGATTGAGGGGGCCATTGACGGATCGATCATGAAAGTTGCTGTTGATCCGTCTGATAATCAATCTATTTATTTAGGATTGGCGCCGCTGAAGGATTATATGAGCCCAGGAGTCAGATCACAAAACATTGATTCAGCCATGCTGGTACATTCCGGCAATAATGGCAGGATATGGTCTGTGATTGCCCGCTTGCCGGGAGAAAGTGTGAGGGCGATCTTTCCAGCCGGCGCGACCGGATTGCAGGATGAAGTATTGGTGTTTACCGAGAGCGCCTGCATGCGTATGAACGAGCGTACCGGACAGGTTCGGCAGCTGCGTTTGCCCGTCAACCGTATCATTGCGGTGGAAGGCGGGAAAGGAAGCGACGGATGCCGGATATACATACAATCCGCCATGAGGAACGAAAACGGAGAAATAACAGGAGGGATGTTCGTGAGCAAAGATTACGGGGAGAGCTGGATGCAAATTAACGCCGGACTGTTGGATGCTGTGGTTGAAGGCGGATTTCTTCGTTTTCGGACAGGTCTCGCTGTATGTAAATCGCAGCCTGATGTGGCGTATATATCCGTCATTTCACCCGAAAAGAAAAGGGATGGAGGTGTTGAAGATGTTTACTGCATATACAAAACGACGAATGTAGGTGAACGTTGGGAACCTGTATTGCGGGGATCGTCGGCAGGGTACCTGACCGGTAACTTCGATGGCTCATGGATGGAGGAAAGTTACAGTCCGGGATGGGGTGGCGCCCCGATTGATCTTGGTGTGGCGCCCCGAAATCCGGATGTCTGCTATGCGGGCGACAACGGACGCGGTTATAAAACGGTTGACGGCGGAAAAACATGGCACCAGGTCTACAGCCGGAATCTGCCGGATGGCTCATATACAAGTAGGGGACTGGATGTGACGACTTGTTACGGCATCCACTTTGATCCTTTCGACAAGAACCATTTTTTCATTTGTTACACCGACATAGGACTTTTTCATACTTTCAGCGGCGGGAAAAGTTGGATTCATTCACTGACTGGCGTACCTTTCGAATGGGTCAATACATGTTATCAGGTGACATTTGATCCGGATGTAAAAGGAAGGGTCTGGTCGGTTTGGGCGAATGCACACGACCTGCCGCGAACAAAAATGTTTAGCTCCCGCGGGTTCAATAATTACAGGGGAGGAGTAGCCATTTCGGACGATCACGGGAGGAACTGGAGGACAAGCAATCGGGGGATGCCGGAAAATGCAATCTGTACGGGCATTTTACTCGATGCATCTTCGCCGGCGGATGCCAGGACTTTGTATGTGAGCGTCTTTGACAAAGGGGTATATAAATCGGTTGATGGCGGCAAGAATTGGACGGAAACCAACAGGGGGCTGGGTGAAAACTTGTTTGCCTGGCAAATTCGCAGGAATGTCGAAGGTCGTTTATTTCTTCTATGCGCACGCGGTCTGAAAGATGGCGATGTTGTTGACGGCATTGTATTTTATAGTGATGATCAGGCTGGCACATGGATACAAATGACGCTTCCGGAAGGCGTGAACGGTCCCCATGATATATTGATCGACCCTGAAAATGCCCGAAGAATGTATTTAAGTTGCTGGCCGCGTAAAACCGGCGACGGCGACCTGTACGGGGGCGTGTATAAAACTGAAGACGGCGGAGAAACGTGGCGGCAGGTTTTCGACCCGCGTATCAGGGTGAATGCCGCTGCTGCCGATCCTGTGAAAAACAATGTCCTGTATATTAACACTTTTCAGAATGTTGCGTATCGTAGCGACGATTTTGGAGAAACCTGGAAAAGAATTGAAGGTTACCGCTTCAAATGGGGACAAAGACCGATACCCGATCCGCACAATCCGGGCATGTTATTCCTGACTACTTATGGCGGAAGCGTGTTTTATGGTCCCGCTGAAGGCGTATCCGGCGCTTTTGAAGGGATCGTGAATATGCCTGAGGGTTGGTGGTAAACATACTTTCATGAAACATAATCATTGTAAAAAAATATCGTATGAATCTTAGAAAATCAACCATGCCGGGAC
>Ga0082212_10002231_pt1 | contig 28426 bp, 18 predicted proteins | sample TergutNt197P3_FD_71548 | JGI IMG/M metagenome (GOLD analysis project Ga0082212, IMG submission 71548) | Neocapritermes taracua P3 segment gut microbial communities from Petit-Saut dam, French Guiana - Nt197 P3 | ecosystem: Host-associated > Arthropoda: Insects > Digestive system > Gut ...
CCCGGGGGCCCGCGGGCGGGGGGGGGGGGCGGGCCCCCCGGGGGCCCGCCCCAGTCCCTCAAGCGGCCCGCGGGGCCCCTCGCCCTCCATATCTCGCCCTCCATATCACGCCTATTCAAACAGGGTAATCCCCTATCCCGTCATCTGTATTTTGCAGGACACTGGTTACGGGTTGCCGGGGTCAAAACAACTCTTCCTGCCGGTAGCCGCCGGTCTTGGGTTCTGCGGTCGGGCCCGCAACAGACACGCTCTTCTGTACGCCGAGCAAAGCCTCCAGCTGCGTCTCGCCTATTATTTCCGTCCCGAGGTTCTGGGCCTTGTTGAGTTTCGTACCGCCTGCGTCTGCCCCGGCGACGAGGTAGCGCGTGTTCTTGGACACTGCGTCTTGCACCGCGCCCCCGGCGGCCTCGATGCGTTCGGCGAATGCGGAGCGCGGTTGCGAGAGCGTGCCGGTCAGCACAAAGGTCAGGCCCGCGAGCGGCGCGTCCGAGGCGATGGCCCGCCGCTGCGGCGCACGTGGGTTGATGCCGAGCGCCCTCATGCGTTCCACCCATGCGTTGCCGTAATCCGAGGCGAAGAAGCGGAGCGTCGCTTTCGCGGACTCGACCTTGACGTCAACGATGTATTCGGGCGGGAGGGCCGTGCCGGGCTTCTTGCGGGCCAGCCCGCGCTCGACGAGGCTGTCGCCGATGACGCCGATTTCGCCGCAGATGTGCAGGTGCTGTTCCTGCCGCGTGCGGCGCTCCTCTTCCGTGCGCGGCGGGCGGTCGCGCGAGCGCGGGTTGACGTGCCGCGCCTCTTCGCCCAGCGTCTCCAGGCGGACGACCTGCTGCAGCGTGGGCGAGTCGGTCAGCGCGAAGTAATCGGCATGGGCGAGCGCGATATTCTCGGCGACGGTCACGCCCACGTTCGGGATGCCCGTCGCGAAGAGCCAGCGGTCGAGCGGCAAGTCCCGCGCGGCCTCCAGCGCGTCCACGACGGTCTGCGCGTTCTTGCCGAACTTGCGCAGGCCCGTCTGCGCGTCGCCCACCATGAGCGCCTCCAGTTGCGCCACGGTGAGCGCGTAGAGGTCGAGCGGCGTGCGGGCCTTGCCTTGCGCGACCAGCGTCTCCGCGACGGCCTCGCCCAACGCGCGGATGTCCAGCGCGTTGCGCGAGGCGAAGTGCTCGAGGCGGTTGACGAGTTGCGCCGGGCACGCCGGGTTGACGCAGCGGTGCGCCACCTCGCCCGCGATGCGCATGACCTCTCCGCCGCAGACCGGGCAGGCGGCGGGCATCGCGAAAACCTGCTCCCCGCCCGTGCGCTGGCCTGCGGCCACGCTCTCGATGGCGGGGATCACGTCGCCGGCTTTCACGACCCAGACCTTGTCGCCGATGCGGATGTCCTTCCGCGCGATCTCGTCCGCGTTGTGGAGCGTGGCGCGCGCGATCTCCGAGCCAGCGAGCAGCACGGGGTCGAGTTCCGCCACAGGGGTCAGCACGCCCGTGCGCCCGACCTGCACGGTGACCGCATGGATGCGCGTCAGGGCGCGCTCGGGCTCGTACTTGTACGCGCGCGCCCAGCGGGGTGACTTCGCGGTGCTGCCCAGCGGCGCATACAGGTCGCGGCGGTTCACCTTCACCACCGCGCCGTCAATCTCGAACGGGAAACTGTGGCGGAGCGTCTGGAGTTCGTCAACCGCCGCCAGCACCGCCCGCATGTCCACGCACAGCCGCTGCCACGGGGGCGTGCGGAAACCCCACGCCGCGAGCCGCGCCAGCATCTCGCCGTGCGTCTGGAAATCCGCGCCCTTGACCGCGCCCACCGCGTAGAGGACGGCCTCCAGCGGGCGCGCCGCGGCCTCGCGCGGGTCGAGTTGCTTCAGCGACCCGGCCGTCGCGTTGCGCGGGTTCATGAACGGCTCGCGCCCGGCCTCTTCCTCGCGGCGGTTCAGCGCGGCGAAACCGTCGCGCGTCATATAGACCTCGCCGCGCACCTCCAGCACCTCCGGCGCGTCGGGGATGACGAGCGGGACGGAGCGGATGGTGCGGATGTTGGCGGTGATGTCGTCGCCGACCTCACCGTTGCCGCGCGTCGCGGCGCGGGCGAGGGCGCCGCGCTCATACACCAGCGCGAACGCCACGCCATCGACTTTCGGCTCGACCACATAGTCCCACACCTCGTCCGGCAGCTGCCTGCGGATGAACGTGTCGAACTCGGCGAGTTCGCCCTTGGAATGCGTCTTGTCCAGGCTCATCATCGGCGGCGCGTGGCGCACCTGCCGGAACGCCGTGAGCGGCGCGCCGCCCACGCGCTGGGTGGGCGAGTCGGGCGAGGCCCACTCGGGGTGCGCGCGCTCCAGCGCCTCCAGCTCGCGGTACAGCGCGTCATAATCCGCGTCGCCGATTTCCGGCCGCGCCTCGACGTAATAGAGGCGGTCATGCCGCCGTATCTCATTCCGCAAAAACGCTACACGATCCAACATAGAGGAAATTAGGAATTAGGAATTGCCGGGAGCGCAAGGCTTCCGCCTTGCCATTGGAAATGAGGAATTAGGGATTCGAAATGAGGAACCGGTGGCGCATCCGGTTCCTAATTCCTAATTGCTAATTCCTACTTATCCCCATTACGCCGGGAGTTCGAAGCCCTTGCGGTATTCCTTGCGGATGAGGGCTTCGGCGTTCGGGGCGTTCTTGGCCTTCAGGTTGGCGGCATCCCACTCGATGCGCCCGCCGAGGCGGATGGGCAGCACGCCCACGAGCATCGACTCGGTGTAGGGCGCGGAGTACCAGAAGCCCGCCTTCGCGTCCTCGGGGCGCTTGGCGATGCAGGCGTTGACCCATTCCTTGTGGTGGCCGGGGCTGCGCGGGATGGTCTTCTCGGGGCGCTTGAAGTCCGCCATCATCGACTCCGGCACCAAGCGCGGTGCACCGGACCAGCCGCCGCAGAGGATCGCGCCTTTCTCGCCCACGAAGTAGATGCCGTTGTCGGACATCTCGCGGTCGGCCTCGAAGCCCGGGGGCAGCGGGGGCATCTTGCCGCCGTCCCACCACTTCAGCGTGATGGGGCCGCGGTTGCCCTTGGCCGCGAAGCGCCACGTCACGATGCACCACTCGGGGAAGGTGTCGGGGTTCTTCTCGGAGGTCTCGGCCTCGACCCACTCGGGGGCGCCGAGGTCGAGCGCGTACCACGCGGGGTCGGCGTTGTGCACCATCATGTCGCCCAGCGCGCCGCAGCCGTAGTCGAAGTAGCCGCGCCAACTGGAGGGCGCGTAGGCGCGGTGGTAGGGATAAACTTTCGCGGGGCCCTGCCACAGGTCCCAGTCGAGGGTGTCGGGGACGGGGGGCGTCTCGGTGGGGCGGGGCTTGCCCTGCGTGGGCCACCACTTGCCGGGGCGGTCAGACCAGGAGTGAATCTCCTTGACCGCGCCGATGGCGCCCGCGTCGATCCACTCCTTGGTGAGGCGGATGCCCTCGCCGCCGTGGCCGCCGTTGCCCATCTGGGTCACGGCCTTGGTCTCAAGCGCGACCTTGCCCATGCGGTTGGCCTCCTCGATGGTGTGGGCCATGGGCTTCTCGACATAGACGTGCTTGCCCAGGCGCATGGCCGCGATGGAGATGGGCGCGTGCCAGTGGTCGGGTGTGCCGATGATGACCGCGTCGATGCTCTTTTCCTTCTCGAGCAGGATGCGGTAATCCTGATAGAACGGGCGGCCGGGGTAGTCATTGTTCATGCGCGGCTCGTGGCGGCGGTCAACGTCGCACAACGCGCCGATGTTGACGTTGGGCAACTCGGACATCGCCTTCGTCACGCCGCCGCCCTGCCCGCCGATGCCGATGCCGGCGATGTTCAGTTTCTCGGACGGCGGGAGCGTGTCCGCCGTCTGACCTATCACATGGCGCGGCAAGATTGTGAATGCCGCCGCCGAAGCGGACGACGCCGCAAGGAACCCCCTGCGGGAAAGCGTCACTTTTTTCATGATTGAATCCTCCTCGGTGTTTTGGATAATCCAGTTTCGCACGGCGCAGGGAAATAATCAATCTAAAAGTGAGGGGAAAATCAGGCGGGCGGAAATCGGCTGGAAATTTGACCGGGAAAAACACCTTGCCCCCTCCGCGCCTCTGCGTCCCAGCGCGAAAATAGACCTGCCCAAAATAATCGTTCGTTTTTGTTACACAGAGTTTCACAGAGGGGTCACAGAGGCACACGGAGTTTTTTTAGAGAATTTCTCTGTGGTTCTCTGTGTAACATTTATTCCTCTGTTTTCTTTAACCACAATGGACACTATAGAATTCACAATGGACACTATTATTGTGCCTATTGTGAAAACTATTGTGCCTATTGTGGTTTAAAATCAATCCTGTTAATCCTGTCAAAAAAATCACCCGTTTTTATTCTCACACAAAGGCACAAAGGTCACGAAGGATTTTTTTGACAGGATTACCTGCTCCTTTCGACTTGCCCTTTTTTCCTTTGTATCCGTTGTGCCTTTGCGTGAGATATTGGGAATCCGCATTTCCCGCTCGCCAAGTGGCACGGTCTTTGCTAATCTACGTGTTTCCTTTTGGAAAAGGATAAGGAACATTCACTCAAGAAGAGGAGACAGGATGCTGACGGTCAATAACCTCACGAAGGATTTCGGACCGATACGGGCGGTGAAGGGCGTGTCCTTCACGGTCGGGAAGGGCGAGGTCCTCGGGTTCCTCGGCCCGAACGGGGCGGGGAAGTCAACGACGATGCGCATGATCACGGGCTTCATCCCGCCGACGGCGGGCACGGCCTCGATCTGCGGGCATGACATCATCACGGCCCCGGTCGCGGCCAAGCGCTGCATCGGGTACCTGCCGGAGAACGCGCCAAGTTATCACACGATGACTGTGACAGACTTTCTCATGTTCGTGGGGCGCGTGCGCGGGCTCGAGGGCGCGGCGCTGTCCGCGAAGGTGGGCGCGGCCGTCGAGAAGAGCCGCCTGGAGCCGGTGCGCAACCAGACGATCGAGACGCTCTCGAAGGGCTACCGGCAGCGCACGTGCTTCGCGCAGGCGATCCTGCACGACCCGCAGGTGCTGGTCATGGACGAGCCGACGGACGGGCTGGACCCGAACCAGAAGTTCGTGGTGCGGGAGATGATCCGGGAGATGGCGGCGGACAAGGCGATCATCGTCTCGACGCATATCCTGGAGGAGGTGGACGCGGTCTGCACGCGGGCGATCGTCATCGCGGGCGGGGAGGTCGTGGCGAACGGCACGCCGGCGGAGCTGAAGGCGCGCGACCCGCAGGGGCGGCTGGACGTGGTGTTCCGTAAACTGACGATGGGGGGGGCGTAGGCCATGGCGAACATCAAGACTGTGAAGGCGATTTTCAAGCGGGAGTTCAAGGCGTATTTCGACTCGCCGGTGGCGTATGTGTTCCTCGTGGCGTTCCTCGCGCTGGTGGGGTTCCTGACGTTCGGCGTGACGATGTTCTACGAGCGGCGGCAGGCGAGCCTGATGCCGTTCTTCATGTGGCACCCGTGGGTCTATCTGCTGCTGGTTCCGGCGGCGACGATGGGGCTGTGGGCGGAGGAGCGGCGCACGGGGACGATCGAGCTGCTGCTGACGCTGCCGGTGACGCTGGCGGAGGCGCTGGCGGGGAAGTTCCTGGCGGCGTGGGCGTTCATCGCCATCGCGCTGGGGCTGACGTTCCCGATCGTGCTGACGACGGCGTGGCTGGGGAGCCCGGACATGGGGGCGATCGTGTGCGGCTATGTGGGGTCGTTCTTCCTGTCGGGGGCGTGCGTGGCGATCGGGGTGTTCGCGTCGGCGCTGTCGCGCAGCCAGGTGATCGGGTTCGTGATCGCGCTGGCGATCTGCCTGTTCATGCTGATCATCGGGTTCAGCCCCATCATCAGCGCGGTGGCGCAGTGGGGGGTTCCGGCGGCGGTGGTGAGCGCGATCGCGTCGTGCAGCCTGATGCAGCATTTCGACGCGATGCAGCGGGGGGTCGTTGACCTCGCGGACATCGCGTATTACATCGGGGTCATGGTGTTCATGCTCGCGGCCGCGCATGTGGTGACGGACAACCGCAAGGCCAGCTAATCTCGCAGGAGGATTCTCACAATGGAACAGAAGAATAAATCGTTTGCGCGTTTCACCACCGGTGCGCTGGGGCTGGTCTGCCTGCTCTTCATCATCGGCGCGGTGAACATGATCGCCGCGAACCTGCGCATCCGCGCGGACCTCACGGCGGAGCGGCTCTACACGCTCTCGAAGGGCTCGCGGGCCATCCTCGGCAAGCTCGAGAGCGATGTGACGCTGAAGTTTTATTTCAGCCGCAGCGCGGCGGAGATGCCGATGCAGCTGAAGACCTATGCGGACCAGATCCAGGACCTGCTGAAGGAGTATGAGATCGCGGGCAAGGGGCGCGTCGCCCTCGAGGCCTTCGACCCGAAGCCGGACTCGGACGCGGAGGAGTGGGCCCAGCGCTACGGCGTGGAGCCGCAGCAGACGTCGATGTTCGGCCCGCCCGTCTATTTCGGGCTGGTGGCGGTCAGCGGCGACCGCGAGCAGGTCATCCCCGGCTTCAGCCCGCGCAGCGAGCCGACGCTGGAGTACGACATCACGCGCCTCGTCACGCGCGTGGCGTGGCCCGAGAAGCCCGTCATCGGCGTGATGAGCAGCCTCAGCGTGCTGGGCGCGCCCATGAACCCGATGATGATGATGCAGCGCCGCCAGCAGCCCGACCAAGGCTGGGCCGTCTTCCAGGAGCTGCGCAAGGACTACACCGTGCGCGAGGTCGCCGCCGACGCGGACGCCATCGAGCCGGACATCCGCGCGCTCGTCGTCGTCCACCCCAAGGACCTCTCGGACGCGACCCTCTTCGCGCTCGACCAGTTCGTGCTGCGCGGCGGCCGGCTGATCGTCTGCGTGGACCCGTTCAGCATCGCGGACTTCCAGGCCAACCAGCAGCAGAACCCCATGATGATGCAGATGGGCGGCGGGCAGGCCGGGCCCTCCACGCTCGGCAAACTGTTCGACGCGTGGGGCGTGACGTTCGACACCTCGAAGATCGTCGCGGACATGTCCTGCGCCACCAAGCTCAACGCCGGCAACGGCCGCGTGGAGGACAACCCCGCGTTCCTCTCGCTCTCCGCCGCCAACCTCGGCAAGGGCGACCTGCTCACCGCGCAGCTCTCGCAGGTGATGATGCCCTTCGCGGGCGCGTTCACCTTCGCGGAGGGCAACGGCATCGCCGTGACCCCGCTCATCACCTCCTCGAAGGACGACGCGTGCCTCGTGGACCAGATGAACGCGCAGTTCGGCATGGGCGCCATGCGCGCGCAGCTGAAGCCCGACGGCGTCCAGCGCATCCTCGCCGCGCGCCTGCAAGGCACGTTCAAGACCGCCTTCCCGAACGGCGTCGAGGGCGCCACCAACGCGCCCCCCGAAGTCCTCGCCTCCGGCAACGGCACCGTCGTGCTCTTCGGCGACGCGGACTTCATGCAGGACCAGTTCTGCTTCCAGAGCGTCCCCTCGCTGTTCGGCAACATGATGCAGCCCATCAGCGAGAACATGACGCTCTTCGGCAACACCGTCGAGCAGCTCGCCGGGCGCGAGGAGCTCATCGGCGTGCGCTCGCGCGGGCAGTTCAACCGCCCCTTCACCAAGGTGGACAAGCTCGAGGCCGAGGCCATGAAGAAATGGCGGGACCGCGAGGAGACCCTCCAGCAGGACCTCCAGGAGACCCAGCAGCGGATCAACGCCATGGCGCAGGAGAAGAAAGGCATGGAGCGCCTCATCCTCTCCAAAGAGCAGAAGGCCGAGCTCGAGAGCTTCCGCAAGAAGCAGATGGAGACGCGCAAAGAGCTCAAGAACGTCCGCAAGAACCTCAACCGCGACATCGAGCGCCTCGGCCTGACCCTGAAGCTCGTGAACATCGCCCTCGTCCCCGTGCTGGTCGTCGCCTTCGGCGTCTGGCGCGGCGCGCGCCGGAAAAAACGCTAACGGATCTTTGACAGGATTAACAGGATTGAAAAGATTAACAGGATTAGGTTTTGTTTCTAGAAACTAGAAACTAGAAACTCAAAAGGACCAGACCATGACGACGAAGAAACTGATTACGCTTGCGGCCGCGGCCGCTGTCCTGGGCGGGCTCGCCTACATGAGCTCCAACGCCAAGAAACTCAAGACCCCCGCCCTCGCCGGGAAGCCCGTGCTCAAGACCCTCGACCTCGAGGCGGTCCAGCGCATCGAGGTCTCCGACAACGGGCAGAAGGGCCTCACGCTCGAAAGCACGGACGCGGGCTGGGTCGTGAGCTCCCTCTTCGGCTACCCCGCCGACATCACCAAGATCCGCGAGAACCTGCTCGCCCTCGCCGACCTGAAGATCGGGCAGGTCGCCAAAGGCAAGAAGCTCGGCGACGCGCGGCTCGTTGACCTCCAGGACGCGGCCGGCAAATCGCTCGCCACCCTCCGCCTCGGCGAGATGAAGATGCGCGAGGCCACCGGCCAGATGGCCATGTACGGCGGCGGCGCGTACCCCGACGGGCGCTACGTCGCCACCGAAGGCGACGCCGTCTATCTCGTCAAGGAGACCCTCGACGCATTCGACGGCGACCCCAACCGCTGGATCGACACCCAGCTTGCCGCCGTCCCCGTGATCCAGATCACGTCCGCCGAGTTCACCGTCGAAGGCGAGCGCCTGACGCTGGCGAAGAACGCCGGGACATGGGCGCTCGACGGCCTGGGCGAAGGCGAAGAGCTCGACGCCTCCAAGCTGCACGGTATCGACTCCGTGCTGGGACGCCTCAGCTTCAGCGCCGTCGCCGACCCCGCGCTGACCGACGAGCAGCTCGGCTTCACCACCGGCGCCGTCTTCAGGGTGGCGCTCACCGGCGGCGAGACCTACACCGCCACCCTCGGCGCCGCCGCCGGGGCCGACCGCTACTTCAAGATCAGCGCGGCCTTCACCCCCGAGGACATCCCCGTCGAGCCCGCCGAAGGCGAAGACCCCAACCCCGCCGTGCGCGCCTCCAAGCTCAGCCGCAACGCCAAGATCGCCGAGATGGTCAACGACTTCAACGCCATCGCCGGCAAGTGGGTTTACCTCATCCCCGCCTACACCGCCGACGCCATGACCAAACGCCGCGCCGACGTGGTGAAGCCCAAGGAACCCCCCAAGCCCGAGGAAGAGGCGCCCGGTTCAGAATAGCGGCAAAGGGGCGCGGGCGTATGCGCCCCTGAAGGGGCATTCCTGCCCGCATTAGACACGGGCAGAAATTCCCCTTCAGGGGCGCATACAGCCCGTGCCACCTTGGTCTCACCTTTTCTTCCACTGCACGGTGTGTGTGCCGGAGGGGATGTCGTCGAGGACGATGCGGCCGCCCTCAAACACGGCCGGAACCGTTTTGCCGTTGTGGGTGAGCTCGCGGTCGCGGACGGGGAAGGGGGGGAGCTCGAGGCGGGCAGTCATGTTGACGGGTATCTCGACGGTGAGCCGGTAATACCTGCCTTGCTCTTGCCGCACGGCGACGGTGACGGGGCCGCGGATGGTGGGGACGATGCCGCGCACTTCCAGGTCGGCGGCCTGCGGGCGGATGAGCGCTTTGCCGAAGCCCGGCGTGAGCGGGCGCAGGCCCAGCACGTAGCGCGGGATGATGTTGGCGGGCACCGCGCCCCAGGCGTGGTTCCAGTCCTGGTTGGGCTTGAATTTCTGCCCCCACGCCTCCATGGTGATGGTGGAGCCTTCGCGCATCATGTTGACCCAGCTGCGCTCGCCCATGCTGGTCATCAGCTGGATCGCGGCATCGTCCATGCCGGCCTCGAAGAGGGCCTCGAGCAGGTATTGCGCGCCGTAGGTGCTGCACGCCATGCCGCGCGACTGGACGTAGGCGGCGACGCTGGCGCGTTCCGTCTCCGGCACAAGCCCGAACGCGAGCGGCAGCATGTTCGCGTGGAGGGAGGCGTGGCCTGAGCCTTCGCCGTCCACATAGCGGCCGTTCTTCTCGTCGTAAAACACCCTGTTGAAGGCGGCGGTTATCGCCTCGGCCAGCTTGCGGCAGGACCGCGCGTCGGTCTCGTTGCCGAGGGCCTCGGCGATGTCTGCCATCTGCCGCAGGTTGAGGCAGAAGAATGCGTTGACCACGGCGTTGACGGGCTTGAAGTCGAAGCCGTCGCGCTCGGTGGCGGGCCAGTCAACGATGTCGCGGATGCCGGAGTCCCTGGGCGCGTCGGGGCCGCCGGTGACGAGCAGGCCGTCGGTGCGGCGCGCGTGGGGGATCAGCAGCTTGTCCTGCTTGAGTTTCGCGTAGCACCGCGCGAGCGATTGCGTGTTGCCCGTGTACATCCAGTCGGCCCAGGCCATCATGATGGAGTGCTGCTTCCATTCGGTGGGCCAGGTGGGGTTGTCCATGAGGTATTCGTGGGTGAAGCGCGCGAGGGTGAACTCGCGGTCGAGGGCGTAGTGGCAGAGCTGGTTGATGTAGGCGTCGGCCTCGTAGGGGATGCGCTCGCGGTCGCCGTCAACATAGATGCCGGCGTAGGTGGTGGCCTTGACGCTGTATTTGGAGAACGCATAGACGCGGTCGAGGATGCGGTCGCTGGAGACGAAGGCGGCGGCCTTGTCGTCGAACGGGTAGAAGACGGCGATCTGGCGGATGGCGTCGGGGGTGACGGGGAAGGGGCATTCCTCGACCTCCACGTAGCGGAAGGGCATGATGACGCCGATTTCGGCGGGGAGGGGGATCGCGTCGCCGGTGGTGTTGCGCATGTCGGCCTCGAAGGGCACGCGGTAGGCGTTGGGCCGGGTGAGCGCGCCGCTGACGTTCGCATAGCGGATCGTGCCGCCGGGCTGGGCGTCCACGACATCGCCATCCGCTTTCTCGCCGACGTGCAGGACGAACGGCCCGATGTAGGGCTTGTTGTTTTGCGGGATGAGGTCGATCCACCCGAACGCGGCTTTGCCGAAATCGACGAAGGCGTGGCCCTTCGCGTTCGTCACGACGCTGACGGGCTTGACGGGGGCCTGCGTGAGCGGGTAGCGCTGCGTCATGTCGCCGTCGAGATCGGGGGCGGTCATGAACGAGACGTTCTGCGACCACGCGCCTTGGCGGTCGCGGCTGTCCCACGCGCACACGCGCCAGCAGACGGTCGCGTTCGTCGGCAGCGGCTTGCCGTCATAGACGATGAAGAGCGATTGCCCCGAGGCGACCTTGCCGGAGTCCCAGAGGTCGGGCGCGTCCGCCCGCAGGAAGGACGTGGAGGTCGCGACCTGGATGCGGTAGGCGGTCTGGCGGTCACCCTGCCGCCCCTCCTTGAAGGCCCACGAGAACTGCGGCGCGGGGTCGGTCACGGCGACCCACCCCGGTTTCGCGAGCAGCCCGCACATCAGGTCGTGCGGCATCAGCGCGAGCGCCGGCACCGCCAGCAGGGAACAGATCGGCAAGGCAGACAAGGCGCGTTTCATGGTCGCATCTCCGATTAGAATTTCAGGCCCAGGCCCACGGTGTAGCGGGTGTCGTCCTTTTTCTGGTCAGCCGGGGGCTGTGAATTGTAGAGGAGCATGGCGCGGCCTTCCACGAACCAGCTCGCCGTAATCTGCGCGCGCAGGCCGGCATCCGTGGTGACGAGGTAAGCGCTCGTCGTATCAAGGTTCTCCAGAATCTCGAGGTTGTGGAAGAGGCTGACGCGCTCGCCGAAATCCTTCTTGACGTGGTATGCGCCGCGCGCGGAGAGATACGTGTCCTTCTCGTCAAGCGCCGAATACTTCTCGTCCACATACGCCGCGCCAAGCTCCGTGAAGATGTTCCAGCTGTCCGTCTCGACCCACTGGTAGCCGAGGCCGACGCCCGCCGTCAGGCGGTGGTCCAGCTCGAGAATCTTGTCCTTGTAGTAACGCGCGTTTGCGTAGGTGTAGAAACGCTTCGACCAGAAATAGTCGAACTTCCCGCCGAAGAAGAAATTGTCCGCGGTCGTCTCGTCCACGCCGCTTTCCGTCTTCTGCTGCGAGTGGAAATAACCGGCGTCCACGGTCGTGCGCGTGTCCTCCGAGCGGCGCACCGCATCCGCCATGATGCTGGCGTTGCGGTTGACCGAGTTGCCGGCGGTCTCCATGTAGCTGGCGACGGCCGAGCCTGTCCAGCGCACCTTCTCGGGGTTGACCTTCGTGATTTGGGCGACCTCCAGCGTGCGCCTCTGACCGTCGCCGACCACGACCGCGACGCCATCGCCGTCGGCCGCTTGCACGCGCTGCTGCACGGTCGTCCCGTCGTCGAGGACAATCTCGACAGGCTCATCCGTCGAGAACGTCTGGATGTCCTCCATCGCCAGGGTAACATCGCCCGCCACCTTGGAGGCGAACAGCATTTTGCCGCCCTTGACCTCTTTAACCGTTCCTGTAAGGCGGTCGCCCGATTTGAAGGTGACCGTGTCCGCATGGCCTGCCGTCGCCAGCAGCCCCATGATTGCCAAAGGTAGAATGATTTTTTTCATAGCCTAATATCATACTATACCGGGCGCTCCTTTGCAACCCTAATTTCAGCGGCGGGACACGTTTCGCGTAACGCGCATAACCCAATCCTAGTGTCCTGTAAAATACAGATGACGGAATAGGGGATTATCCTGTTTGGATGGCGTGATATGGAGGGCGAGACAGGGGACCCCATTGGCGCGGCGTGCGGCCAATGGGGCAGGAAACCGCAATGTGTCTAACGGCTCGCGAGGACGCTCGCCCTCCAATTGGGACACAAAACCGAAGTGCATTTTACTTGGACGTTGAATATTCCGTGTTGAATATTGGATATTCCCCGAGGGCTTTCAGCCTTCGCCTTGCCCTCGGGCAGGAATGCCCGAGCCACCTTAACTTGGATATTGAATATTCCGTGTTGAATATTGGATATTCTCCGAGGACTTTCAGCCCTCGCCTTGCCCTCGGGCAGGAATGCCCGAGCCACCTTAACTTGGACGTTGAATATTCCGTGTTGAATATTGGATGTTCTCCGAGGACTTTCAGCCCTCGCCTTGCCCTCGGGCAGGAATGCCCGAGCCACCTTAACTTGGACGTTGAATATTCCGTGTTGAATATTGGATATTCTCCGAGGGCTTTCTGCCTTTTTGGTTCGCGCCGCTATATGACAACTTCAAGCTAAAACATTATACACATTCTGGCGGAATGTGGGTTAATCCTGTCAAGAAACCTTCATGCCTTTAGCGTGGGAAAAAAAGAGACCGGCGGGGTTCACCCCGCCGGTCTCCTTTTTAATGCGCCCGCCCGCCTTAGTTGAACACTTCGTCGAACTGAGTCTGCACATCGGCCTGAAGCGCTTTCATCTCTTCCTCGCTGATGGGCTCGGCCATCGGGACGAGCTTGATGTGGCGGTGCAGCGGGAAGCCGGTGCCGCCGGGGATCAGATGCCCGAGGATGACATTCTCCTTGAAGCTGCGGAGCTCGTCCACGCGCCCCATTGTGGCCGCGTCGGTCAGGACGCGGGTGGTGTCCTGGAAGGATGCGGCGGAGATGAAGCTGTCGGTCTCGAGCGAGGCTTTGGTGATGCCGAGCAAGGCAGGCTGAGCCTCTGCGGGGCGCTTGCCTTCCGCAACGATCTCCTCGTTGATCTCAAGGAAGCGCTGACGCGAGACTTGCTCGCCCCACAGGAAATCGGTGTCGCCCGGGTTGGTGATGCGCACCTTGCGCAGCATCTGGCGGACGATGATCTCGATGTGCTTGTCGTTAATCTCCACGCCTTGCAGACGGTAAACCTGCTGCACTTCGTTGACGAGGTAACGCTGTAATTCCTGCGGGCCGCACACGTCGAGGATTTCCTGCGGCACGATCGGGCCTTCCGTGAGCTGCTGGCCTTTCTTGACGCGGTCGCCCTTGAACACGACGACCTGCTTGCCCATCGGGATGAGGTGCTGCTCGTCGTACCCGGTGATCTCGTCACGGATAATCAGGCAGCGCCTGCCGCGCTGGTGCTCGCCGAAGTCCACAATGCCCTCAATCCTCGAAATCTCCGCCGCGTCCTTCGGCTGGCGGGCCTCGAAGAGCTCTGAGACGCGCGGCAGACCGCCCGTGATGTCACGGGTCTTGGCCTCTTTACGCGGCGTCTTCGCAAGCATCATGCCGGGGGAGACTTTCGCGCCTTCCTTCACCATGACAATCGCGCCGGCGGGGATGTGGTTGAAACCCAGCACCTCGCCCGTCTTCGGGTCGCGGAGGGTAATCTGCGGATGCAACTCCTCCTTCGTCTCCAGCACGAGCAGGGTCTGCGCACCCGTGGTGTGGTCCTGATCGGTGCGCACGGACACATCGTCCACAAAGTCCTGGAACGACACGACACCGTGATGCTCCGCGAGAATCGGCAGCGAGTGCGGATCCCACATGGCCACGCGCTGGCCGGCATTGACGGCCGCGCCGTCTTCCGCCAGCAGCACCGCGCCGGTCTGCAGGTTGTAGGTGTCAATCTCGTTGCCGCTGGCATCCACAATCTCAATGCAGCCGTTCTTGTTCAGCACCACGAGGTGCCCCTCGTTGTTGCGGACGGTGCGCAGGTCAACGTACTTGATGAACCCGGCGTTCTTCAACACGATTTCTGGCGCCTTGGAGACGGTGGAGGCCGTGCCGCCGATATGGAAGGTACGCATCGTGAGCTGCGTGCCTGGCTCGCCGATGGACTGCGCCGCGATGATGCCGACCGCGACGCCGATCTCGACGGGCCGCCCCGTCGAGAGGTCGCGGCCATAGCACTTGGCGCACATACCGTGCGGCGCATCGCAGGTGAGGCCGGAACGGATCCACACGCGCTCGACGCCCGCGTCCTCGATGGCCTTGCAGTGCGCCTCGTCAATCTCCACGTTGGACGGGACGACGGTCTCGCCCGTGGACGGGTGGCGTATCTCGTGCAGCGCGGTACGGCCCAAGATACGGGCGCGCAGCGGGATGAGCGTCTCGTCGCCTTCCTCAACGGACTCGACCTCGATGCCGTTGACCGTGTTGCAGTCCTGAATCGTGATGATGACATCCTGCGACACGTCCACCAGCTTGCGCGTGAGGTACCCGGCGTCCGCGGTCTTGAGCGCGGTGTCGGCCAGGCCCTTGCGCGCGCCGTGCGTCGAGATGAAGTATTCCAGCACGCTCAGGCCCTCACGGAACGACGCGAGAATCGGGCGCTCAATGATCTCGCCGGACGGGTTCGCCATCAGGCCGCGCATACCCGCCAGCTGGCGGATCTGGAGCTTCGAGCCACGCGCCTTGGAGTCCACCATCATATAGACGGGGTTGGTCTCTGTCGGTTCGGGGGCCGCCTCCGTGACGTTGCGGTCGATGGTCTTGTACAGGTCGTCCGAGACTTTCTCGGTGGCCGCCGTCCAGATGTCAACGATCTTGTTGTGGCGCTCGCCGTCGGTGATGACGCCGACTTGGAACTGGCCGTCAACCTTATCGACCTCCGCATACGCATTGGTGATAATCTCATCCTTGACCTTCGGTCGGATCATATCCTTCAGGCCCATGGAGACACCCGCGAGGCAGGCGTGCTTGAAGCCGAGGGTCTTGAGCTCGTCCAGCGCCTTGACGGTGCGGGCGTGGCCCGCCACCTGATGGCAATGGAGAATCAGGTCGCCCAGCTTGCCCTTGTCAACCTTGTCGTTCACGAAGCCCAGCTCCTCGGGCCACAGCTCGTTGAAAATCACGCGCCCGGCGGTGGTCTCAATCGCGCGCACGTCCGGCGCACCGAAGCGGCGCCCCCTGACGCCGAAATCCGGGTTGCGGAAACGGATACGGGTATGATAGCCGATGGCCCCATCCGCCAGCGCGAAGTCCACCTCGCCCGTGTCGTTGAACAGCGGCAGGTGCTCCTCGCCCGCCGGCGCCTTGCCCGCCAGCTTATTGGCGAGCTTGTCCTGCTGGCTCGGGATCGTAAGGTAGTAGATGCCCAGCGCGATGTCCTGCGTCGGCGTCATGATGGACTTGCCGGAGGCGGGCGAGAAGATGGAGTTGGACGCCAGCATCAGCAGGCGGCTCTCCAGCTGCGCCTCGACCGACAGCGGCACGTGCACGGCCATCTGGTCGCCGTCGAAGTCCGCGTTGAACGCCGTGCACACCATCGGGTGGATGCGGATGGCCTCGCCCTCGATCAGGACCGGCTCGAAGCTCTGAATCGACAAGCGGTGCAACGTCGGCGCACGGTTCAGCATGACCGTCTTGCCCTTGGTGACCTCCTCGAGGATGTCCCACACCTGGTCATCGTGGCGCTCAATCATCTTGCGCGCCGTGCGCACGGTGTGGCAGATGCCCTTCTCCTTCAGGCGGCGGATGATGAACGGCTCGAACAGCGTGAGCGCCATCTTCTTCGGCAGGCCGCACTGCGTGAGCTTCAGCTCCGGCCCGACGACAATCACGGAGCGCCCCGAATAGTCCACGCGCTTGCCGAGCAGGTTCTGGCGGAAGCGGCCGGTCTTGCCCTTGAGCATATCGCTCAGCGATTTCAGCGGGCGGCTGCCCGCGCCCGCGACCGGGCGGCCATGGCGGCCGTTGTCGAACACCGCGTCCACCGCCTCCTGCAACATGCGTTTTTCGTTGCGGATGATGACATCCGGCGTCTTGAGCGCGAGCAGGTTCTTCAGGCGGTTGTTGCGGTTGATGACGCGGCGGTACAAATCGTTCAGGTCGGACGTCGCGAAACGCCCGCCCTCCAGCGGCACCAGCGGGCGCAGCTCCGGCGGGATCACCGGCAGGCAGCTCAGGATCATCCACTCCGGCTTCGCCTTGCTCATGCGGAAGCCGTCGGCGATTTTCATGCGCTTGGTAATCTTCTTGCGCGTCTGCTTGCTGCGCGTGTTCTCAATCTGCTCTTCCAAGCCGTGCATGACTTTGTCGAGGTTGATTTTATCGAGGCAACGCCGCACGGCCTCCGCGCCCATCATGGCCTCGAAGTTCTCGCCATACTTCTCGAGCGCGTCATGGTACTCCATTTCGGACATCAGCTGCAGCGGGCGCAGGGGCGTGTCCATGGGGTCGATGACCATGTAGTCCTCGTAATAAAGGACGCGCTCGAGCTCGTTCACCGTCTTGTCGAGGACGAGGCCGATGCGGCTCGGGTTACACTTGAAGAACCAGATGTGCGAGACCGGGACGGCCAGCTCGATATGGCCCATGCGCTGGCGGCGCACGCGCGACACCGTGACCTCCACGCCGCAACGGTCGCACACCACGCCCTTGTGCTTGATGCGCTTGTACTTGCCGCACGAGCACTCCCAGTCACGCGTCGGGCCGAAGATTTTCTCGCAGAACAAACCGTCGCGCTCCGGGCGGTACGTCCGGTAGTTGATGGTCTCCGGGTTGCGCACCTCGCCACTGCTCCACGAACGGATGACTTCCGGTGCCGCCAACGCGATGCTCACCGCATCATAATGCGCGCTCGCGTCAAACATCCCGCCAAACAATTCTTTCACTGCATACGGATTCATGTACTGTGATCCTCCATTCGTTGCCTTAAATCCTTGCGGTCAAATCCTTGAACGTCTGCGCCGCGTCGCCGCCCAGCAAGCGCATATCGAGGCACAGGCCCCGCAGCTCGTTCATCAACACCGAGAACGATTCCGGCATCCCGGCATCGAGGGTGTTCTGCCCCTTCACAATCGTCTCGTAGATGCGCGTGCGGCCGCCGACGTCGTCGGACTTGACCGTCAGCAGCTCCTGAAGCGCATACGCCACGCCATACGCCTCGAGCGCCCACACCTCCATCTCGCCCATGCGCTGGCCGCCGTACTGGGCCTTGCCGCCCAACGGCTGCTGCGTGACGAGCGAGTACGGCCCCGTCGCGCGGGCATGAATCTTGTCCGTGACCAAGTGATGCAGCTTGAGCATGTAAATCTGCCCCACCACCACGCGCTGGTCAAACGGCTCGCCCGTGCGCCCGTCATACAGGACGGACTTGCCGTCCTCGCAAATCCATGCGTTTCCGCCGATCTCCTTCTCCTGCACCTTACGCGCCTGACGGAGCAGCTCGTCCACCTCCGCCTCCTTCGCGCCGTCAAACACCGGCGAGGCCGCATAGATGCCCAGCACCTTGCAGGCCAGCCCGAGGTACGTCTCGAACAGCTGCCCCAGGTTCATGCGCGACGGCACGCCCAGCGGGTTCAGCACGATGTCCACCGGGTTCCCGTCCGGCAGGAACGGCATATCGCAGTCCGGCACGATGCGCGCCACGACACCCTTGTTGCCGTGGCGGCCCGCGAGCTTGTCGCCGACCGACAGGTTCTTCTTCTCCGCGATATAGACGCGCACCTGCTTGATGACGCCGCCCTCGTCCACCAGCCCGCCGAAGTCCGCGCCGAAATCATCATCCGTCATCTCATCGACCTCCGCGAACTTCGGCCGGAAGTTGTTGATGATTTCCTCGATCTTCTGCTGCACCGGGCTGTTCTCGATCTGGATGTGGTCATGCGACCGCGCCAACCGCGCCAGCAGCGTCTTGGTAATTTTGCGGTTCGACGGGATGATGATCTCGCCCGAGTTGACATCCAGCACATCCAGCGGGATCTTCTCGCCCAACAGGATGTTGCACAGCGCCGTGGTCAAATCCTCCTCCAGCGCAAGTTTCTTCTTCTTGCGCTCCTCCTCGATGTCGCGCGGCTCCTTGGGCGCGGCATCCTCCTCCTCCTCCTTGTTCTCCGACAGCGACAGGAACGGGCGGCGCACATCCTGCTGGGACGTCACCTTCACGTCCATCACAATCCCATAGACGCCGCTCGGGACGGTCAGCGACGTGTCGCGCACGTCCGCCGCCTTCTCGCCGAAAATCGCCCGCAGCAGACGCTCTTCCGGCGCGAGCTCGCTCTCGCTCTTCGGCGTGATTTTGCCGACCAGGATATCGCCCGGCCGGATCTCCGCGCCGACGCGCACCACGCCATCCTGCCCAAGGTTCTTCAGCGCGTCCTCGCCGACGTTCGGGATGTCGCGCGTAATCTCCTCCGGGCCGAGCTTCGTGTCGCGCGCGCCCACCTCAAAGTCCTGGATGTGGATCGAGGTGAACACGTCGTCACGCACGATGCGCTCGCTCACGAGAATCGCGTCCTCAAAATTATAGCCCGACCACGGCATGAACGCGACCAGCAGGTTCTTGCCCAGCGCAAGCTCGCCATGGTGCGTCGCCGGGCCGTCCGCAAGGACATCGCCCTTCTTCACATGCTGCCCCGTCTTGACAATCGGCTTCTGGTTGAAGCACGTCCCCGCATTGCAGCGGCGGAACTTCTGGAGCGGGTAACGCTGCACCTGATCCTGAGCCTTGCGCCCCTTCGGTATCTTGCCGTCATCAGAGACCACAATCTCCGTCGCGGACACATACGCCACGGCACCCGCCTTCTGCGCCAGCACCGTCACGCACGAGTCCGACGCGGCGCGGCGCTCCAGGCCCGTCGCCACATACGGGCGCTCCGCCCGCAGCAGCGGCACGGCCTGCCGCATCATGTTCGCGCCCATCAGCGCACGGTTCGCGTCGTCATGCTCCAAGAACGGGATCAAGCCCGCCGCAATCGAAATCACCTGCATCGGCGACACGTCCATGTACTGCACGCGGCGGCGGTCCACGTCCTCGAACTCCGCCTTGTAACGCGCCGTCACGCGCTCCGACGCGAAACTGCCGTCCGGCTTCAAATCCGAGTTGGCCTGCGCGATGACGAAATTCTCCTCGACATCCGCCGACATATACTGCACCTCGTTCGTCACCTTGCCGTTGCGCACCACGCGGTACGGGCTCTCGATGAACCCGTACTGGTTGATGCGCGCGTAAATGCCCAGCGAGGAAATCAAGCCGATGTTCGGGCCTTCCGGCGTCTCGATCGGGCAGATGCGGCCGTAGTGGGACGGGTGCACGTCGCGCACCTCGAACCCCGCGCGCTCACGGCTCAGGCCGCCCGGCCCCAAGGCCGACAGGCGCCGCTTGTGCGCCAGCCCGCTCAACGGGTTCGTCTGGTCCATGAACTGCGACAGCTGACTGCGCCCGAAGAAATCCTGCACCACCGCCGACAGCGACTTGCTGTTCACCAGACGCGCCGGAGAAAGCACCCCGCTCGCCGGGTCGAACAACGTCATGCGCTCGCGGATCAGGCGCTCCGTGCGCGCCAGCCCGATGCGGCACTGGTTCTCCAGCAGCTCGCCCGCCGTGCGGATGCGGCGGCTGCCCAGATGGTCAATGTCATCCACCTGCTCCTTGCCGACGTAGATGCGCAGCAGTAGGCGCAGGGCCTCGATCACCTCGATGCCCGACTCGTCCAGCACGCGCAGATCCTCCGAGACCTTGCCCGCGAGGCCCAGGCGCTGGTTGATCTTGTGCCGGCCCACCTTGCCCAGGTCATAACGGCGCGGGTCAAAGAACAGGCGGCGGATGAGCGACTTCGCGTTGGAGGACGTCGCAGGGTCGCCGGGGCGCAGGCGCTTGTAGATGTCCTTCAGCGCGTCCTCCTCGCTGTGGATGCCGACCTTCGCGTCCTCGCGCAGGGTCTTGATCAGCACGCCCTCATCCGCGGACACATCCACCGTGCGGACCTTCGTGAACCCGGCGGCCGCGATCTTGTCCAGCGCGGCCAGCGTCACCGGCTCGAGGCGCTTGGCCAGGATCGTCTTCGACTCCATGTCCAGCACGTCCTCGCGGAAGAGCAGCATCTCGATGTTCGCCACGGTGTAGGTCTTCTTCGTCGAGAGCTCCTTGAACGTGTACACGAGCTTGAGGATGTCCTCATCCGTGCCGTAGCCCAGCGCGCGCAGGAGCGTGGTCACGTAAAACTTGCGGCGGCGGCGGCGGCGGTCCATATAGACCCACATGACGTCGCTCGAATCAAACTGGATCTCGATCCACGAGCCGCGGTCCGGGATCAGGCGCACGGAATAGAGGAGCTGCCCGTTCGGGTGCACGGCCTTTTCCGAGCAGATGCCCGGCGAGCGGTGCAGCTGCGAGACGATCACGCGCTCCGCGCCGTTGATGACGAACGACCCGTCGCGCGTCATCAGCGGGATCTCGCCCATATAGACCTCTTCCTCGCGGATCTCGTCGCCGTCCTTCAGGCGGAACGCGGCCTGCAGCGGCGCGGCGTAGGTGTTGCCGTCGGCAAGGGCGGCCAGGACATCGCATTTGGGCACGCCGATGTCATACTTCACGAAATCGATGGTGTAGCGCCCGTCATAACTGTCAATCGGGAAAACCTCGCGGAAGACGGCCTGCAAACCCTTTTCTTCGCGCTTGAGGGGAGCGGATTTCGTCTGGAGGAAATCCTCATACGACTGCGTCTGGATCTCAATCAAATCGGGCGGCTGAATAACGGCCTTCAGCTTGCCGAACACTTTGCGGTCAACCATTGCCTACCTCTGGTCTGGATGTTCAAAAATGTTACCAGCGCGGAGACCGCGCAGCCAGGGCCAACGCCCTGTCGCCCGCTGGGACGTGCCTTGCCTCGCCGCCGGCCGGTTGTGAATGGAAGTGTGGTAAGCTGCCACTTTTTTAACTGATTCACACTTCGGCCGTCGTCTGCAAAAGCCCGGCACCCAGATGCGTCGTGCCTCTCCTTTGGTAACGCGCGTGTTGACGACCTGCGGGCTTCTCCGCCGCGAGGGTAGCCCCCTGTTGGCGGAAAGCGCGGGCTGCCCGGGTCGTCACTCGGGCAGCCCCGCTCGTCAGCGAGGGAAGTTACTTCACCTCGACCTTGCCGCCGGCCTTCTCCAGCGCCTCCTTCAGCTTGGCGGCCTCGTCCTTGCTCACGCCCTGCTTGACGGGTTTGGGCGCGCCCTCGACCAAGTCCTTGGCTTCCTTCAGCCCCAGGCCCGTGATGGTGCGCACTTCCTTGATGACGGCGATCTTCGCGGTCGCGCCGACCTCGGTGAGGATCACGTCAAACTCGGTCTTCTCCTCCACCGGCGCGGCGGCGGCGGGCGCGGCGGCCACGGCCACCGGCGCGGCGGCGGTCACGCCCCACTTGTCTTCCAGCGCCTTCACCAGTTTCGAAATCTCAAGCACCGACAGGTTGCTCAGAAACTCAATCACTTCTTCGTTCGTCATTTCTCGTTTTTCCTTTTTGTTGTGCAACCGCCTGCGTTGTTTCACACAGGCGGGGTCACCCCCCGACGCGCCGCCCCGCACCCGCGGGGCCCCGTCAGGCGGCTTTTACGACACACCTTATGCCGCAGATCCGTTCTCTTCGTTCTTCTTGTCCTCGTAAGCCTTCAGCGCGTACAGCACGTTCAGCAACGGCGCGTTGAGCACGCGCACGAAGCTCGTCGCCGGCGCCATGAGCGTCGCCAGCAGGATGCCGCGCATCGCGTCCTTCGACGGCAGCTTCGACAGCTCCTCCACGTCCGCCGCGCTCAGCATGGCCTGCTCGACGTTCGCGCCCTTCACCGCCGCCTTGTCGTTCTTCTTCACGAACTCCGTCAGCGCCTTCGCCACCTCGGCCACGTCGCCCGTGCCGGTGATGACCGCCGTCGGGCCGGTGAGGATCGCGGACAGGTCGTCCCAGCCCATCTCCTTGGCGACCTTCGCCAGGTAGGTGTTCTTCACGACCATGACGCGCGACTGGTGCTTCGCGAGCAACTGGCGCAACGCCGTGAACTGGCCAACCTTCAGGCCGCCGTAGTTCAGCACGAAACAGAAGTCCGACGCCTTCACCCGGTCGATGACTTCATTCAGGATAGATATTTTCTCGATTCTCATGGGTCGTTACTCCTGTTACTCCTTGATCAGGACACGCACGCCCGCGCCCATCGTCGAACACACCGTCATCGCGCGCAGGAACGTGCCCTTCGCCGCGGGCGGGCGCTCGGCCTTCACCGCCTCCATGATGGACTTGATGTTGCCGATCAGCTTCTCCGCCTCGAAGCTCGCCTTGCCGCACAGGATGCCGACATTGCCGCCGCGATCCATGCGGAAGTCCACCTTGCCGCCCTTGGCCGCCTTCACGGCCGCGGCCGTGTCGTCCGTCACCGTCCCCGTCTTGGGGTTCGGCATCAGGCCGCGCGGGCCCAGCACGCGGGCGATCTTGCGGACCTCCTTCATCGCGTCCGTCGTCGAGATGGCCACGTCGAAATCCGTCCAGCCGTTCTTGATTTTCTCGATGAGGTCCTCGTACCCGACCTCCTCCGCCCCGGCGGCCTTCGCCTCGTCGGCGTGCTGGCCCGCCGCGAACACGACCACGCGCACCGCCTTGCCCGTGCCGTTGGGCAGGTTCACCGTGCCGCGCACCGTCTGGTCCGTCTTGCGGATGTCCACCCCGAGGCGGAAGGAGACCTCGACGGTCTCGTCAAACTTCGCGTTCGCGTTGGCCTTCACGAACGCGATGGCGTCCTCGAGGCTCACCGCATCCTTGGGCGCCTTCTTCAAAATGTCTGTGTAGCGTTTGCCATGCTTAGCCATGTCCTGCCTCCCTTAGTCAACGACCTCGATGCCCATGTTGCGCGCCGTGCCCTCGATCATCCGCATGGCGGCCTCCTCGCTGGTTGCGTTCAGGTCCGCCTTCTTGATCTGCACGATGTTGCGGATCTGCTCGCGCGTCACCTTGCCGACCTTGTCGCGGTTCGGCACGCCCGATCCCTTCGCCAGCCCGGCCTCCTTCTTCAGCAGCGCGGAGGCGGGGGGGCTCTTGAACACGAGCGAGAAACTGCGGTCCGCATACACCGTGATGACCACGGGGATGATCAGGCCCGCCTTGTCTTGGGTCTTGGCGTTAAACTCCTTGCAGAACGCCATGATGTTCACGCCTTGGGAGCCCAGCGCGGGCCCCACAGGCGGCGCAGGATTCGCCGCGCCCGCGGGAATCTGCAATTTCACGGTAGCCGTGATTTTCTTCGCCATTTTCTACCTGCCTTCTTGTCTGTCGCGCCCCTCCCGGTATCCCTGCCGGTGCGAACGGGGCGCAGTTGACGAGCCTCACACGGGCCGCCGCCTCACGCCTGCTCCAGGCTGACGCGCTCGACCTGCCCGTACTCCAGCTCCACCGGGGCCGAGCGTCCGAATATCGCCACGGACACCTTCAGCTTGCCCCGGTCGGGATCCACCTCATCGATCACGCCGCTGAAACTCATGAACGGCCCGTCGATGATCTTCACGGTCTCGCCCGGCTCGAATTCGACCTTGGGCCTGACCTTCTCCTTCTTCTCCGCCGCCTGGTTGACGACCGCGTCAACCTCCTCGGCGGAAAGCGGCACGGGGCGCTCGCCCCCGATGAAGCCGATGACGCCTGGCGTCTCTTTGAGGAAACGCCACGTCGGCTCCAGCACCCGGCGCTCCGTATCGTACAGCACCAGGTTGATTAGCGCGTAGCCCGGGAAGAACTTGCGCGTCACGGTCGTCTTCACGCCGTTCTTCACCTCGGAGACCTTCTCCGTGGGGATGACCACCTCGCCGATGTACTCCCCCATCTCCTCCAGCCGGGTGCGCGCCTCGATCGAGCGCTTCACCTTCTGCTCCTGCCCCGTCAGCGTGTGCAGGACGAACCATTGCTTCGTCATGACCTACTCTCCGGCTTAGAGGCTATGGAAAAGGTTTAGCGCGTGCTCGATGACCTTGTCGCAGCAGAGCACCACGACCGCCAGGATCACGATGAACGTGACCACGACATACGTCGATTCCACCAGCTCCTGCCGGCTGGGCCAGGTGACCTTCTTGAATTCGACGCCCACCTCGCCCAAGTACGCGCCCACCTTTTGGACAATCTGTTTCATAACCTTTGTTTCCCCGGTCCCACTGCAAAAAAAACATCCGCCGCCCACACCCGCGTGACAGCGGGCGGGTTGGCAGGCCAGGAGGGAGTCGAACCCCCATCTACGGTTTTGGAGACCGCTGCTCTGCCATTGAACTACTGGCCTAAGAAATCGCCCCTACTTCGTCTCGCGGTGCAGCGTGCGCTTGCGCTCCGTCGGGCAATACTTCTTCATCTCCAGACGGTTCGGTTGCGTGCGCTTGTTGCGCGTCGTCGTGTAATTGCGGCGCTTGCACTCCTGGCAAGCCAAAATCGCTAAGTCTCTGGGCATATACGCCTCGCTTCAGCGTGAACCCGTGCCGGCCGCCATGTCCGCCATGGCCGGCCGGCACGCTCACAGGAATCCGTTGCCTACTTCATCACCTTCTCGACCGTCCCGGCGCCGACCGTGCGGCCGCCCTCGCGGATCGCAAAGCGCATCTTGTCTTCCAGCGCGACAGGCTGGATCAGCTTCACCGAGATGCTGATGTTGTCGCCCGGCATGACCATCTCCACGCCCTCGGGCAGGGTGATGTCGCCCGTCACGTCCGTCGTGCGGATGTAGAACTGCGGGCGGTAGCCCTTGAAGAACGGCGTGTGGCGCCCGCCCTCCTCCTTGCTCAGGACATAGACGTTGCCCGTGAACTCGGTGTGCGGCGTGATGGAGCCCGGCTTGGCCAGCACCTGGCCGCGCTCGACCTCATCCTTCTTCGTGCCGCGCAGCAAGCAGCCCACGTTGTCGCCCGCCTGCCCCTGGTCCAGCAGCTTGCGGAACATCTCAACGCCCGTGCAGGTCGTCTTCGCCGTCGGGCGCAGGCCGATGATCTCGATCTCGTCCTGGACCTTGACCATGCCGCGCTCGATGCGCCCCGTCACGACCGTGCCGCGGCCCTCGATGGAGAACACGTCCTCGATCGGCATCAGGAACGCCTGATCCAAAATGCGCACCGGCTCCGGGACAAAGCTGTCCAGCGCCGCCATGAGGTTCGTGATGCACTCGCACGCCGGGTCGTCCGCGCTCGTCGCGCGGCTCGCCGGGAGGGCCGACCCGCGCACGATCGGCGTGTCGTCGCCCGGATACTCGTACTTGTCCAGCAGCTCGCGGATCTCCATCTCGACGAGGTCCAGCAGCTCCGCGTCGTCCACAAGGTCAACCTTGTTCAGGAAGACGACGATGCACGGCACGCCCACCTGGCGGGCGAGCAGGATGTGCTCGCGCGTCTGCGGCATCGGCCCGTCCGCCGCGCTCACCACCAGGATCGCGCCGTCCATCTGCGCCGCGCCCGTGATCATGTTCTTCACATAGTCCGCGTGGCCCGGGCAGTCCACGTGCGCATAGTGGCGGTTCTCCGTGCCATACTCGACGTGCGACGTCGCGATGGTCAAAATCTTCGTGGGGTCACGGCGGCCCGCGGACTCCGAGGCCTTCGCGACCTGGTCATAGCTGATCGGCGCGTTGTAGCCCTTCATCGACTGAACGTGCGTGATCGCTGCGGTCAGCGTGGTCTTGCCATGGTCAACATGGCCAATCGTGCCGACATTAACATGCGGCTTCTCGCGAACAAACTGCTCTTTCGCCATTTTCGTCTCTCCTGTGAGCGTTGACAACTAAACAAACCATTACCGGCAAAACTGGAGCCAACGAGCAGAATCGAACTGCCGACCTCTTCCTTACCAAGGAAGTGCTCTACCAACTGAGCTACGTTGGCACTGCTCCTTTTAACAGGGGCAAAGAATCCCTTACCCATATTTTCCCGTGGTAAGCAGCCTCCAAGAAAACCGTTCAGGGGTTCATCAAATCATGCCAATATTGTGCTTCCCATTCCCCAAGGCCCATGCCCCAGAAAAAGAAAACCGCATTATATTACCCTAAATCCACGCCGATGTCAACAACCGACCGCTAATCTTTTTCATTTTTTTTTCACGCCCCAAGCAAACACGCGCCCGGCAGCAGGAGCCCGCGCGTTGCGCGGGCTCCTGCTGCCGGAGAGAAAAAAAACGCGCCACCCGTTTGGTACCCCGGATGGCGCGCCCCCCTTGACCTGTCCTGCCCAACTAACAACACGAAAAAAAACAGGACAGCGCCAAGAGATCGTCGTGCTGCCCCCGCTCACTTGGGGGCAACACTCGAATGTTTTAGGTTAGTCGTTCATCGTTCATCATTCCTTCTCCTTGAGTTACCCGCGGGGCTCTCGTGAAAGCCCCGCGGGCGGGTTGCTTCGTTATAAAGTGAATGCCTTGACCTTGAAGAACCCACGGTCCCCGAGCGGGTTGCCCAGTGACCCCGGTTTCACGGTCGCCTTGTGCTCTGACGGGTCCGTCCTGTCGATGATGACCGCCGCGTCGTCATGCTTGTAGGTGTCCCAGCCCTCCACGTTCCGCGTCAGGTCGCCCGTTGCGTGAATCGTGTAGTAGATGAGCGTGCCTTCGATCTGTGCCGTGTCCCAGCGCAGGATCACTTCCCCTGTGCCGTTGTCCACCTTGATGCCGCTGACATAGAGGAACTGCTCGTTCAGCGCGGTCGGGGGGATCGGGAGGGTGATGTCCTCGCCGTCGTCGCCGCCGCCGGGGATGATGACCGCCGGGATCTTCGGATCGACGATCACGTCGCCGGGGCCCGTCGGGACCAGCACCTGGGTCATCGGCGGGAGGTACACCCAGACTTCGCCGCCCTCGGGGACGGTGACGGTGCCGTCATCGTTGATGGTCAGCGTGCCGCCGGGGGGCGGGATGATGACGATCCCGTTGTCGGTGATGATCCAGCCGTCGGTGTTGTCCTTGCCGATGGACGCCGCGAGGTCTTCGCCGTCCAGCCCCGTCACGGGCCCGGTGATGTCCGTCACGAGCCCCGTCTCGGGGTCGTAGGTGCCGTGCCCGATGGTGATGTCGTCGTCGGTCTCGAACGCGCCGTCGAACCCCGGCAGGATGATCTTGCCCGTGGTGAGGTCGTCGCCGTCATCGGGATAGACGATCACGCCGCTGGGGACGTTGATGACCGCGTTGGTGTCGCCCGTCTCCTTGTCGATGACCAGCACCGCCGGGATGTTCGGGTCGAAGACGTAGTCGTACTCGTCGCCGGGATAGTCCGGCACCTCGGGAACGGTGAACGGGTAGCCGTCGCCGTCAGGCTCATGCCCGATGGTCACGCCGGGGGTCACGTCAACGAGGTCGTCGCCGTTGCCGTTCGGGCCGTGCGCGGACGGGTAGTTCACTTCTTCCGGGTTGAACACGAAGTAGTCGTTCGGGTCTTCCGTGGAGGTGTCGGGGATGAGCAGCAGGTGGTCGTCGCCGTCGTCGATCGTGATGGCTCCCGTCGGCACGTCGATGACGGCCACGACGTTGCTGGTCGCGGGGTCGATCACGATGACCGCAGGGATCTCGGGGACGAACACATAGTCGTAGCCGTCCTCGGTCTCGCCGTCGTTGTACGGGTAGCCCGGCACTTCGGGGACGGTGAAGGGGTAGCCCTCCTCGTTGCCGTCGGTGTGGCCGATCTCGACGCCCGGCGCGACATCCACGAGGTTGCCGCCGTACTCGCCGCCGATCTCGCTGTCCTGGTACTCGCTCGGGAAGCCGACGTTCTCGTCCGTCCCGTCGAACACGAAATACTCGCCCTCGTCGTTCGGGTCGGGGATGAGCAGCAGGTGGTCGTCGCCGTCGTCGATCGTGATGGCTCCCGTCGGCACGTCGATGACGGCCACGACGTTGCTGGTCGCGGGGTCGATCACGATGACCGCAGGGATCTCGGG
>Ga0082212_10002232_pt1 | contig 28424 bp, 26 predicted proteins | sample TergutNt197P3_FD_71548 | JGI IMG/M metagenome (GOLD analysis project Ga0082212, IMG submission 71548) | Neocapritermes taracua P3 segment gut microbial communities from Petit-Saut dam, French Guiana - Nt197 P3 | ecosystem: Host-associated > Arthropoda: Insects > Digestive system > Gut ...
GTGGAGATAGATGTATTTCCTTCCTTTTACATCGCGGATTTCCACTGTTCCCCAAAGCAGGTTGTTCAACCGGGATTCAAGAGTTCTCTTTTTATTAACAAGCTCCATGGTTTCGATTATTAACTCATTCATGCTCTTATTACAGCACAGTTGTGAAACAATGTCAAGACAATCGTCCACCATTTGTTTCACAATTTATTTTAAAATGCCCCGAACCAGCGCTGACGACTTCGGGCCGATTCGGAGCCGCCGAAGCTCGGGATTGAATAATCACGCAGCCTGTGATAGACTGAGTGCGTTGCAGTATTATTACTCCAAAAGAAAATGAATGACGGGCAGTTCGATTCTGTCTTCACCGTCGTAAAGGAGTATGTATATAGGAGCGTGCGTTAATGAAATTCAGTGTTTTTGAAATTGGGATGTTAGCTTTCTTTGGTTTCTCATGGCCAATAAACATTTACAAATCAATAAAGTCACAATCAACGAAAGGTAAAAGCGTCTATTTTTTGTTCGCCGTATTATTGGGGTATATTTCGGGAATTACTCATAAGCTGCTGTATAACCGTGATATTGTTTTGATCTTATACATTCTTAACACCCTGATGGTTGCTGCTGATATCATATTATTTTTCAGAAACAGTAAAAGAGAAAAGCAAGCTTTAGGTTAATTGGCGCTCCCCGTGTATACGCCGCCTTTTGTTGGACACAATGGCGGTGTTTTACGTTTGATATCGAGATTTACATTGCTGAGGCAGCGTTTGTCTGATATAATCATTTGCGGTTAGTATCAGGATTCTTTGAACTATGTGAGGAACTTACTATGGACAAGCTTTTCGAACCGCTCAAAATCAGGGATACCGTAATTAACAACCGCATTTGCATGCCGCCATGCGTCGCTTACGGCTTTAGCAATACAGACGGGATGGTCACAGATAAAAATGTTGAACATTACAAGCGCATAGCCAAGGGCGGGGCTGGGGTCATAATTCAGGAAGCGACGTGCGTTGATCCACAGGGAAAGCTCCTGCACGAACAGCTTGGTCTATGGTCTGACGAGCATATACAGGGCCATAGAAGAATAGTTGACGCCGTCCATTCAGAAGGCGTCCCTGTATTTATTCAGCTCCATCACGCAGGCGTTGTCGGCATTGGGGATGGCGCGATGCTTTGCTCGTCCGACTACGAGATCATTCACAAGGACACGCTCAAAAAAGGGCGAGCCATGACGGTCGATGAAATCAAGAAAACGCAGAAAGCTTTCACGGACGCTGCCATACGCGCTGTTGCGGCAGGCTATGACGGGGTAGAGCTGCATGGCTGCCACCAGTATCTGATTTGCCAGTTTTACAATAGCCGCGTCAACAGGAGAGACGATGAATACGGCAAGAACAACAGCCTTTTCGCGTTGGAGATATATTCCGCTGTTAGGAATGCGGTCCCCGAAAGCTTCGTGGTTGGTATCCGCCTCGGCGCTTTTGAGCCGACGCTTGCAGACGGTATCGCCCACGCAAAGGACCTCTGTGCGCATGGTATAGATTTCATCGATGTGTCATACGGATTTCGAAGCGAGGACGAGCCCTGTAAACCGGAAGATTTTCCTTATATGGACGTTATTTATGCCGCGGGTGAGATAAAAAAGAATGTCTCATGCCCGGTTTTCGCAGTATTTGGCATACGGAGCGCTGCTGACGCGTGCGGCGTTCTTGAATTGACAGGGGTCGATATGGTAGACATTGCTCGCGGTATGCTGGTCAATCCGAATTGGGCAAACGATGCAAAAGCAGGTCTCGATACAGGCAAGTGCCTTGAATGCAAAGACTGTTTTTGGCGATCGGATCCCCTGAAGTGTCCGGGGCGGAAGCTGTACTATAAAGGGTGATCGTTTTGTCGCCTGTCAGCCTTGGATTTCTTTGATATGCGTTGCCATTTTCGCCTGGCCTGTGATCGGGTTTATTATTGGCGCAAAACCGCCCTCGCTGCCAGCTCTTTTTCTAAAAAACTGCTGATATACGGTATGCTCTCGTTGTTGACGGCGAACATAAAGCAATTATACTGGCATTTCTGATAAAAAACGCTACCTAACGTGAACTCATACCCCATCCTGCACTTTTGATTGCACTTTGTAATGTCGATCAGCCGCTTGCATACTGGCGCTTTTCTGACTGCTGCGACCATGTCATCGGCTATAGTTTCAAGAAAATCATTGTATTGATTCACAGCGTCTCCATAGATGCGGATAACAAGCCCGCTCTTGCGAAACACAAAATTAGCGATCACCCGCTTGTTTTTGTCCGAGTACGAAACAAGATAACCGTTTTTTGCGACACCCATCTTCATATTGCACCCGTTTTCAAGCAAAAAGCCGTGTGTATCATTTACGAATTCGTGATACGCCGGATGCACATCCATCAGAAAATCTTCAAATCTCAAATCTTTCTTGTCCACAGTAACCTCTCCCCTTCTTTGTCGCTTGAAAAACTAACCTGATTATATCAGAAATGTTAGGTTTTTTACATTATTCCATAGATTGATCGAAATATGTGTCATATTCTCCGCTTATCTCCCCTTGCGTTCCTTGTCTACCTCGCAAATTGAAAGGATTGAATAATTCTGAGACCCATGCTAGAATAAGCGCGACTAAAGCAAGGGCTTAATGAATTTTTGTGCGGTGAAGATATGGATTATTCGATTGTTGTCCCGCTTTTTAACGAAGAAGAAGTCATAGCCGAGTGTCACAAGCGGCTGAGCGATACGATGGCGGGCTGCGGAGGGACATACGAGCTGATTTTTGTAAATGACGGAAGCAGCGATGGCACTATGGCGTTTGCTCGCTCTATTGCCGAAATGGACAACCATGTAAAAATAGTCAGCTTTTCCCGCAACTTCGGACATCAGATCGCTATAACTGCCGGGATGGAAAAAGCCGCAGGCAAAGCGGTTGTTGTGATAGACGCCGATCTGCAGGATCCGCCTCATATCATACCTGAAATGATCGCTAAGTGGAAAGAAGGCTTCGAGGTCGTATACTGCACGCGCATTGAGCGAAAAGGCGAATCTGTTTTCAAACGGGCCACTGCAAAGATTTTCTACCGCGCTCTGAACTCACTGGCCGACGTCGTTATCCCCAAGGATTCCGGTGATTTCCGACTGCTTGACCGCAAAGTCGTCGACTTGCTAAAAGCTTTGCCGGAGCGAAACCGCTACGTCCGCGGCCTTGTGAGCTGGGCCGGTTTCCGCCAGGCCGCCATAGAGTACGTTCGTGAAGAGCGATTTGCCGGCAAAACAAAATACCCCTTGCGGAAAATGCTAAAACTTGCATCCGACGCGCTTACATCTTTTTCTCAAAAGCCTTTGAGGTTCCCAGTTTATTTAGGCCTGTTCTTGTCATTTGCCGGTTTTGCGCTTCTCATCGTCATGATATGTCTTGCGATTTTTACCGATTATCCTTTTGCAGTCTGGGCCTGTTTTGCCGCATTGTCGCTCTTATTGGATGGCATTGTTTTTTTGTGCCTTGGCATCATAGGGCAGTACATCGGGCGGATTCACGACGAAGCAAAAGCCCGGCCGCTCTACGTTATTGGCGAGACGGTCGGGTTTGGCGAAAATATCTGATACGCCCTCAGTTAAGGAAATCCTTTAATTTCTTACTTCTGCTTGGATGACGCAATTTTCGCAGCGCCTTTGCCTCTATTTGCCTTATCCTCTCGCGCGTCACATTGAACTCCTTGCCCACCTCTTCCAGCGTGCGCGTTCGTCCGTCCTCGATCCCGAACCTCAGCCTGAGCACTTTCTCCTCGCGCGGCGTCAATGTGCTGAGGACTTCGGACAATTGTTCTTTCAACAATGTGAACGACGCTGCTTCGGCCGGCTCCGAAGCGTCCTCGTCGGGGATGAAGTCTCCCAGATGGCTGTCCTCCTCCTCGCCTATCGGGGTTTCCAGAGAGACAGGCTCTTGCGCTATTTTCAGGATTTCGCGCACTTTTTCGACAGGGATTCCCATATCGGCGGCGATTTCCTCCGGCGTTGGGTCATGCCCCAGCTCCTGCAGGAGCTGCCGCGATATCCTCATCACTTTGTTTATCGTTTCGACCATGTGCACGGGTATACGGATAGTGCGCGCCTGATCGGCGATAGCGCGCGTAATGGCCTGGCGGATCCACCATGTTGCATATGTCGAGAATTTATATCCTTTCGTATAGTCGAACTTCTCGACAGCCTTGATGAGCCCCAGATTGCCTTCCTGGATCAGATCAAGGAAGAGCATACCACGGCCGACATACCTTTTTGCTATGCTGACTACAAGCCGGAGATTCGCTTCGGCCATCTTTCTTTTTGCGTCCTTGTCCCCTTGGGCCATCAGCATGGCAAGCTCGACTTCGGCCTCTGTCGACAGGAGGTTTACTTTGCCTATTTCCTTGAGATACATGCGCACAGGGTCGCCGACGCTGAAATTATCGACCAATGTCTCCGGGTCTATGAGCTCGTCCTCGGCCAGCGTTTCGATCTCCTGCAGCTCCTCGATCTCGGGAGTTATCTCATCGTGCGGCAAAAAGCTGGTCTCGTCCGATTCCAAGGTATCGATATTGAAATTCTCAAGCGTATCGTAAAACCTGTCTATCTGCTCCTGCTCCAGATTCATATCCTCGAGAACATCCAGCAGTTCCTTGGAGCTGAGGCTCCCCCGCCTCTTCCCCTCTTCTACGAGGGCGTTGAGCCTTTCCTCGTTATACTGCTCGCGGGACTTGTCGTTCAGCTCTTCGTTGTTCTCTGCGTCGATCTCCGCGTCGCGTTCGTCGATTTCCCTCATTATGTCGTCCATATTACATCATCCCTTGTTTGTAGTTCTTTATTTCCAGCAGCAGCGACTCGTCCGGGTCGCTGGTTTTATATTTCTCCGACCTTATCTTCTCGATGCAGTCGCTAACATTCCTTGCGCTTTGCGGATATGATTCAGGCTTTTGAAGTATCATAGTCAGCAACGACGCTTCGTTTGGGACAAGCTCCGCCAGAACGAGCTGCTCCTTTATCTCCTGCCCTTCGGATATTCTTCTTGCCAAAACGCCATATATTTTCGCTAGAAACGGCGATGTGAATTCATCCTGCGAAAACCCGGCATCCCTGGCTGTTTCGATAAGCGCCGGATCGCGCATAAGGCATCTGACTATACCCTCCTCAGCGGCTGCTGAGCCTTCACTCTTGTACCTGAGCGATCTGTCGTCCGGCTGCATCGTTCTTGCGGGCCGCGCCGCGCGCTTCTCATAGTCTTTCTTTTGCTTTGCTCTTATGTTCCTGAATTTCTTTGATATCTCGTTTTTTACCGATTCGTTTGTTATGCCGGCTTCTCGCGCGACTTTCGCGCCGTAAACCTCGCGTTCCGGCTGGCTTTCAAGCCTTGCTAGCAGGTCTGTCGCCTCGGCAAGATATGCCAGGCGGCCCTCGTCCGACGTCATGTCCAGCCTGTTCCTTATGGTCATGAGCTGGTATTCGACATGGTTCTCGCTGCGCTCGATCAGTAGCCTGAACGCGTCTGGTTTGTGCGTTTTCAAGAATTCATCCGGGTCTTTTGACGCTCCCATATCGACGACCTTGACATGCATTCCGGTCTTTTCGATCATGGGGATGGCCCTCAGCGCGGCTCTCCTGCCGGCCTCGTCCGAGTCGTACGCCAAAATTATTTTTTCTGTATATCTGGACATCAGCCTTGTCTGTTCCGCTGTCAGCGCTGTACCCAGCGACGCCACAGCGCAGTCAAAACCGGCTTGGTGCAATGTTATGACGTCCAAATTCCCCTCTACGAGAATGAGCATGCCTGATTTGCTTTTTTTTGCGATATTCAAGGCAAACAGGTTCCGGCTCTTATTGAAAACCAGCGTATCGGGCGTGTTCAGGTACTTAGGCTCTCCATTGCCGATTATCCTGCCGGAAAATCCAATAACGCTGCCTCGAACATCGATTACAGGGAATACAACCCTATTGCGGAACACATCGTACGCCCCGCCCTCTTTGCGCCCGCTCCTCGCCAGCCCCGCTTCTATCAGTTCCTGCCGCGCGTAGCCTTTTTTTGTCAAAGCGTCGAGCAGCAGGCCCCATTCGTCCGGAGCCGCCCCGATCCCGAAGCGGGTGACTATGGTCTTTGATACGCCGCGTTTTGCCAGGTATTCCCTCGCTGCTTCTCCATCCGGGGATAACAGCATTTGGAAAAAGAACCTCGCCGCTTCGCGATTGAGTTCCAGCATTCTGCGCCGCTTGCCCGCCAGTTCGCCGGATGCGGAGTCTTCCGGAACTGTCATTCCCGCGCGCCGGGCCAAAACCTCGATAGCGTCGCGGTAGGAGATGTTTTCTATCTCCATTATGAAGCTTATCGCTCCCCCGCCCTTGCCGCAGCCGAAACAGTGGTATATCTGCTTATCGGAATTCACCTTTAGCGACGGAGTCTTCTCGCTGTGGAACGGGCAAAGCCCGGACATGGTTGCGCCGCCGCCCTTTGCCAGCCTGACATATCCGCTGACAAGATCGATGATATCAGTTCTGCTTATGAGCTCATCTATGAAACTCTCCGGAATCGCCAATGCCCTCTGCCCTCACCATTTTTTCGGTTTGACCCTACCTCACCTGCCACGCTTCGGGGATGAACAGTCTTTCGTATATATATATCGCATAATTATCTGTCATACCTGATACATAGTCGCTTACTGCCCGCGTCAGCCCATCCCTCAAAGATATCCGGCGGTAATCCTCAGGCAATTCATCAGGGTTGCCTGAATAATATTCGCATATCCTCTTGACTATCCCGTAGACCTTAGACTCTTCGCTTTTCGCCCTTGGATTTTTGTAGACGCTTTCGAACATAAACTCATAAAACGATCTGAAAGCAACAGAAATATGCGGGCTCAAGGCGATCTCTCCGCGTTTTTCGCTTTCGCTGATCATATCGCGGATCAGCGTGTTGATCCTCTCGCTGTGGCTGGCTCCGATCTTGCCAATTATCTCTTCCGGGATATCCATCTCCCCCAGTATGCCCGCTCTCATAGCGTCGTCAAGGTCGTGATTGACGTATGCGATCCTGTCAGCGATGCGCACTATTTCGCCCTCCGGCGTATCGGGCTTCTTCGCCCCCGTGTGGCATCGTATGCCGTCTCTTACCTCGCTGGTAAGATTGAGCCCCCGCCCGTCGCGTTCGATCATTTCGACGACCCTGAGACTTTGCTCATTATGCCTGAATCCGCCTTCGTCGCTGAGAAGCCTGCAGAGCGCCCGTTCTCCCGCATGCCCGAACGGCGTATGCCCCAGGTCGTGCCCCAACGCGATTGCTTCTGTGAGGTCCTCGTTCAAGCGAAGCCCCCGCGCGATCGTCCTTCCTATGCGGGCGACCTCCAGGGTATGCGTCAACCTCGTCCTGTAATGATCGCCTTCAGGGCGCAAAAAAACCTGTGTTTTGTGCATCAACCTGCGGAACGACTTGCTGTGTATGATCCTGTCAATATCCCTTTGGAAACAGGTCCTTATATCGCATTCCGCCTCGCGCAAATCGCGGCCCCTCGACATTTCGGCAAGCGTTGCGGTCGGCAGAAGCATTTGCCGTTCCATTTCTTGTCTTTCTTCTCTCGGGCATGGCATATGGCGATTTCTCCCAATTTTGTCCTATACTCATAATATACGCAAAAAAAAAAAGAAATCCTCTATTCGATTCACAATTCTTGCCCGGGGAATGCGGACAAAGCGTCCTGCAGCGGAACGGTTCCGGCGCAGCAATACCCTATAGCGTCCTGAACCTCGCCGTCTTCGGGCGTATCTTTATCCCGGATACAATGCCCAATGCGGCAAAACAAGTCACGATCGACGAGCCGCCATAGCTGAAAAACGGCAGCGTGATCCCGATAACAGGCAACAGTGCGAGGCACATCCCTATGTTTTCTACCGTCTGAACCATAAACATCGAAGCAAGCCCCACGCAAACCAGCATTCCAAGAGAATTATTGGATTTCACCCCTACGTATATGCACCTGATGATTATTGCCACCAGCAGAATCACGACAAACATGCAGCCGACGAAACCAAACTCTTCCCCTGCTGCCGAGAAAATAAAGTCAGTGTGCTGCGCCGGTATCAGACCGCGCTGCGTCATGCGGCCGCTGCCGTACCCCTTGCCCAAAAAACCGCCCGATGATATTGCCTGCACGCTTTGCCTCGCGTGCCACATTACCTTGTCGAGGCTGTAAGTATCCATTAAGTTGGGCAGAAGAGGTGCCATAATCCTGTTTCTTTGATTCTCGGTGAAATAGTTGAACCAAAGCAACGGGGAGAGCGCCGCTATGATGGCGCCGCCCAACAGAAACCAGCGGAATTTGACGCCGCCTACAAACAGCATGGCAATAAGGATGAACAAATAGACAAGAGCCGAACCAAGATCGGCGGACACAACGAGTATCAGGCCGAACAAAACCAGGAATACCGCAAATATCTGCAGAAGCGACACGAACGAGTTCAGCGATTTGCGCTCCTTGAAATTCGCGATCATTTTCGCTACAATAATAGTGAACGGGACCTTTACGACCTCGGCCGGCTGTATGCCGATGCCCCAGAAGCGCAGCCACGAGTTGTTGCCGACCTCTTCCATCCCGTAGCCCCAGAAATAGAGCGTAAAAATGAACAGCACGCTGAATACCATCAGGAACCCGGATTTGTCCGCGATGATATCAATATCCAAATAGGAAAACATCACAAACAGCGCTATCCCGATCACCAGCGCTCCCAACTGGACATAAACTTCATTGCCGTTTGTCCTTACCTCCGCGCTGACGCTGTAGATAAGAAAAACCCCGATTACCGTGCTGATCAACCCTAATACAAGCAGGAAAATATCCGCCTCGCGCAGAAACCTTGCAATTGCTCTGAGGAAACTTCTCAATGTTATCTCTCTTCCGATGAATAATTCCGGTTTTTGCCCTTGTAACAGTATAACTTAAAATCGTTGTCACAACAACACCTAATTTTTTGCTATTTTATTTGCGTATTTTTTGATCTTTGCATTTTCCAACCGGGAAAAAAATGATATATTGAAAGCAAACCTGCAAAGAGGTCAAAGCAAATGGTGATCATAACAAAAAGCGAAGCGGAAACTATAAGCGAAGGCGAAAAACTGGGCCGGTCCCTGGCCCCCGGGGCTGTCGTCGCCCTTTTTGGCGGGCTCGGCGCCGGAAAAACAGCATTTGCGCGAGGGCTTGCAGCCGGTCTTGGAATAAGCGCGAATATCTCCAGCCCTACCTTCACCATAGTAAACGAATACCCCGGGATAATCCCTTTTTTCCACTTCGACATGTTTCGGCTCAATAGCGAAAGCGAGCTTTTCGACATAGGTTGGGACGACTATCTCGAACGGAGCGGCGTATGCGCGGTGGAATGGAGCGAGAAAGTCCCCGGCGCTTTCCCAAGGGGAACCATATGCGTGAGGCTTGATATCCTCGGCGGCGAAACGCGCCGCCTTGAAATAACGGCGGAAGGCGGTTTTTGAAAATGATTGTGCTCGCTATGGAATCATCCGCCAAGCCGGCGTCTGTCGCCGTCTGCTCCCTCGAAGGCGCTTCGCCGCCGGGCTGCGGGTGCAGGCTTTTGGGCCAGTACTTCCAAAATAGCGAATTGACGCACAGCAGGACGCTGCTTTCCATGGCGGAAAACCTGCTCAGCAATCTTGATATGGCGCTGTCCGATATCGATCTTTTCGCAGTATCGAGCGGCCCGGGGTCCTTCACCGGCGTCCGGATAGGCGTATCGGCGGCAAAGGGCCTTGCGTGGGGTTTGGACAAACCTGTCTGCGGCGTCTCGACGCTCGAGGCTATGGCCCTCCAAACGCCTGAGGCCGAAGCTTTTGTCTGCGCTGTCATGGACGCGCGGCGCAGCCAGGTATACAACGCGCTGTTCGAGTGGCGCGATGGAACTATGTCCAGGCTATGCGACGACCGCGCGATTTCGCTCGAAGACCTCGCCTGCGAACTTCGCGATTTTGGGACGCCCTGCTGCCTCGTGGGAGACGGCGCGGAATTGAGCTACGAATATCTCGGCGCCGCAGGCATCCCCTGCCGTATCGCGCCAACCCTTCTTCGCTACCAAACTGCATATGGCGTTGCCCTGTCCTCGGCACACGCGGCCCCGATTCCCGCTGTCGAGCTTGAGCCGAGCTACCTGAGGCCATCGCAGGCGGAACGCGAACACGCGGCGAAAGGCTTATAAGCGCCAGTCCGCTAAAAACGCAAAAACACTTTTTAGTTGTTAATAGCAATTACTTCTGATATAATTCATATCAAATTTCCTTGCCGCTCAGGAGCCAATACGATGCGAATGCTCATAAAACTGTTTCTTTCTTTCGCTTATGTAGGCGCGTTCACTTTTGGCGGAGGCTACTCCATGCTGCCGATGTTCAAACGCGTAATAGTAGAGAAAAACAGTTGGCTGACCGATCTTGAAATGACTGATTTTTTCTCTGTCAGCCAATGCCTGCCCGGGGTCATAGCGGTCAACAGCTCAGTATTCGTCGGCTACAGGCAAAAAAAGCTGCCCGGGAGCATCGCGGCGGCGCTTGGGGTGGCGTTCCCCTCAATAGTGATCATACTGGCGCTGGCCGCGCTAATCACGAATTTCGCCAGCTACCCCATAGTCCAAAGCGCTTTCGCGGGGATACGCGTTTGCGTGGGCGCGCTGATACTCAAGACGGTTGTAGACCTTTGGAAGCAAGCGATTGTGGACAAGCTGGCTTTAGCGATATTCGCAGCGGTTTTTCTCGTCTCTTTCCTGACAAGCCTGCCGATAGCTTTGCTAATAGCAGCCGCAGGCGTTAGCGGAATAGTAATATCCGCGCTGCGTAAAGGCGGCGCCAAATGATTCTGCTAAGATTGTTTTATGAGTTTTTTCTGACCGGCCTTTTTATTTTCGGAGGGCTCTCCTCGATACCGTTCCTTCAGCAGATGTCGATCAATACCGGATGGTTCACTCAAGAACAACTGATGGATATCATAGCTATTTCAGAGGCAACCCCCGGCCCGATCAGCGTAAATATGGCAACATACGCCGGCTTTGTAACAGCGGGGATACCCGGCGGAGTGATAGCGACCCTCGGACTTATAATCCCGTCTTTAGTTATTGCGAGCATCGCCGCGCGGCTTCTGCACCGTTTTCGCGACAGCAAGCTGGTCAATTCAGCATTTTACGGGCTTCGCCCGGCTTCTTTGGGTCTTATCGCCTCCGCCGGGTTGTTGATACTCCGCCTGTCTCTGACAGACATTGAGCTCTGGCGGCAGACAGGTTCCTTGCTCGACCTCTTCAACATAAAGGAAATAGCGCTGGCGGCGGTATTATTCATCCTGATGAAAAGGTTCAAGATACACCCCATCATCTTCTTAGCCGCCAGCGCGGCAATTGGAATAGCAATAATGTAGCCGGCAAAGGCTCCGGAATAATCGGGGCCGCAAACCGCAAAGCCAAGACCACGTCGGGTTCGCGTCCCGACTCTCTAAAGGAGTGCATCTGCATGAACTTCGCGATCAGCGGCGAAACAAAAATCGAAAAGACTTTGAAATACGACGTGGCAATAGTCGGAGCGGGCTTAGCCGGGCTGTATACAGCCCTCAACCTCGACGAAAAGCTTAGCTGCATCATTCTTGCGAAAGAAAGCATCGACATTTCGAGCTCATGGCTGGCACAGGGCGGGATCGCGGCGGCCATAAACCCTGACGACACGCCGCAGCTCCATCTCGAGGACACTGTCGTCGCCGGCGCCGGACTATGCAATACCGACGCTGTCTCAGTGCTTGTGAACGAAGGGCCGTCAGACATAGAGGCCCTCCTGTCGCACAATGTGCCTTTCGACATCGACGAATACGGAGAATTGCTGTTTACGCGCGAGGGAGGGCACAACAAGCATCGTGTCGTCCATGCGGGAGGCGACGCAACAGGCCGCGAAACGGTCAGGGCCCTTGCGCATATAGTCGCGCAGCGCGATAATATAACTTTCTGCGGGCATTCCTGCCTTTTTGACGTGCTTGCGGGCCCCGGCGGGGTGACCGGAGCTGTTTTCAGGATAAATGACAGCGAATTCCTGCAAATAAGCACAAACAACGTCGTGATAGCGACCGGAGGCATAGGTCAGATCTATAAATCGAGCACCAATCCGCAGGTCTCGACAGGCGACGGACTCGCGGTCGCGCTGCGAGCGGGCGCAAATCTGGCTGATATCGAATTCATACAGTTCCACCCGACAGGGCTTTGGGACCCGGACAGCGGCGGCTGCGAATTTCTGATATCCGAGACAGTGCGCGGCGAAGGCGGTTTGCTCATAAACAGCGAAGGAACCCGATTCATGGTCGGCGAGCATGAACTCGCGGAACTCGCGCCCCGCGACATTGTCGCGCGCGGTATCCTAAAAGAGCTCAAGCGCAGCGGCGAAGACCACGCATACATCGACATCACGTCAAAATCAGAAGATTTTCTGAAGCAGCGCTTCCCGACTATATACAACGAGTGCCTGAGACACGGAATAAACATCTCCCGCGACTGGATACCCATATGCCCTGTCCAGCACTATATGATGGGCGGCGTCGAAACGGATCTTGACGGGCACACGAGCGTCCCCGGGCTGTACGCGTGCGGAGAAGCGGCGAGCACCGGTGTCCACGGCGCGAACAGGCTGGCTTCGAATTCGATGCTCGAGTGCCTGGTATTCGGAAGGCGCGCAGCTCTCGCCATCAACAAATCGCAAGGCGAATCGGTTAAAAGGCCCGCAATGCGCGTGGAGGATATCCCGGCAAGGCCGCGGGCGCAGCTTGACTTCATGGCTATTCGAAATACGGTGCGACAACTGATGAGCGACCATTGCTATGTCGTCAGGAATATGCCGGGGCTCAAATATGCGCATGAGCAAGTGAGCGGTTTTTACTCGCAGCTCCGGGAGGTCTACGACGACAGCAGCGATTATCTCGAGACATTGAATATCGCGACGGTCGCAAAAGCCATCCTCGAAGCCGCGCTCCTGCGCCCCGAAAGCGTCGGGTCGCACCATATGGAGGATTAACGCATCTGGTAGGCGCAAATAGCAGCGCAACCGGCAATACAACCGGCAATGCGAATAGCCCAGCAAAGAGAGGGATGGCCACAGACATGGATTTTGAAAACTTAAGCATAGACGAGTTTCTGCTTGCGGCGCTCCGCGAGGACGTCGGCACGGGAGACGTCACGACGAACTGCTGCGTCCCGGAGGACGCAGTTTCAAAAGGCGCGTTCAAGGCCAAGGAGCCGGGCGTCATATGCGGGCTCGGCGTTGCCGGGCGCGTGTTCGGTCTGTTGAGCCCCCACATACTTGTCACCCTCCTCGTCGCTGACGGGAGCTCTGTAGAAAAAGGCGAAATAGTCGCCGAAATCTCAGGCCCGTCGAGAAGCATACTCACCGGCGAACGCACGGCGCTGAACCTGCTGCAGCACATGTCCGGCATTGCGACGCGCACGTCAGCTGCTGTCAAAGCGGTAGCCGGCACGGGGGCGAAAATCGTAGACACGCGCAAGACGACGCCCTGCATGCGCGTTCTCGACAAGTACGCGGTCAGATGCGGCGGCGGGTCTAACCACAGATTCAACCTCTCCGACGGGGTCCTGATAAAAGACAATCACATCATGGCGGCGGGCGGCATCGCAAACGCCGTGGCGCAAGCGAGGCGCAGCTGCCCGCATACGCTGAAAATCGAAATAGAGGCCGAATCTATAGCGCAGGTCGGCGAAGCGCTCGCGGCCGGCGCCGATATCATCATGCTTGACAACATGTCCATCGAGATGATGGCGGAAGCCGTGAAGCTTATAAACGGCAGGGCTCTGACCGAAGCCTCCGGCAACATGGGCGAGCGCGACCTGAAAACCGTCGCCGGAACCGGCGTCGATTTCATCTCCATCGGAGCGCTCACGCACTCAGTCGCGGCGCTGGACATAAGCCTGAAATTCGTTGCTGTTTAAAGGCAGCTCCAGCTTCATAGGATGCTTGGCATGGCTTTTTTGTTGAGGGAATTCCGGCTACTGTCACGGAACTGACTGAAACAAAAAAGCCATGCCGCGCATCCTCCGGCGGGCAACACGTTGACAGAAATTGAAATTTACCCGGCCTCGCTTCTCATTTTATCCACATATTCGTCGTATGTCATGGCGCGGTCGATTATGCCGCCATCTTTGAATTCGATTATCCTATTGGCGACAGTCTGAATGAGCTGGTGGTCATGGGTAGTAAAAATAACGTTCCCCTTATAATCTATCAGCCCGTTGTTGAGCGCGGCGACGCTCTCCAGATCAAGGTGGTTCGTCGGCTGATCGAGCAGAAGCGCGCTCGCTCCTGAAAGCATCAGCTTTGAAAGCATGCACCGCATTTTTTCGCCGCCGGAAAGCACGCTGACTTTTTTGTAAACGTCGTCGCCGGTAAAAATCATGCGCCCGAGAAACGTGCGCAGGTAGCTCTCGCGCTTGTCCTCCGAGAACTGGCGTATCCAGTCTATGAGCTCGAGGTCGCTTTCGTCGAAATAATCCGAGTTGTCTTTCGGCATATAGGCCTGCGTCGTCGAAACGCCCCACTTTATCTCGCCCTCGTCCGGCTCGATCTCGCCCGCGAGCAAACTGAACATGGCCGTTATCGCATTCTCGTTGTCGCCGATGAATGCGATTTTGTCGTCCCGCCCCATGATGAAACTGACCTTGTCCAGCGCTTTCACCCCGTCGATCGTCTTTGACACATCGGTTACGAACAGCCTGTCCTTCCCCGGCTCGCGCTCCAGTTTGAACCCGACCCACGGATACCTGCGCGAAGACGCCGGCATCTCCTCAATCGTAATCTTTTCAAGCAGTTTCTTCCGGGACGTCGCCTGCCGCGACTTTGATTTGTTTGCGGAGAACCGCCGTATGAATTCCTCAAGCTCGCTGATCTTGTCCTCGTTCTTTTTATTCTTCTCCTTCAGCAGCTTCTGGATGAGCTGGCTGGAATCGTACCAGAAATCGTAGTTGCCGACATACATTTTTATTTTGCCGAAATCGATGTCCACAATTCGCGTGCAAACCGTGTTCAGGAAATAGCGGTCGTGCGAGACTACGATGACAGTCCCCTCGTAATCCATAAGGAAATCCTCGAGCCACACGACGGAGCTCACATCCAGATTGTTTGTCGGCTCGTCCAGCAGGATTATATCGGGCGCGCCGAACAGCGCCTGGGCAAGCAGCGCCTTGACTTTTTGGCGCGGCTCCATCTCGCGCATGCCCAAATCGTGCTGCGCGGTCGGAATCCCCAGGCCTTGCAGCAACTGCGACGCGTTCGATTCCGCCTCCCAGCCGCCCAGTTCCGCGTATTCCTCCTCAAGCTCGGCGGCGCGGATCCCGTCCTCGTCGCTGAAATCCTCCTTGAGATATATCGCGTCTTTTTCCGCCCCGCACTCGTAGAGCCGCTGATTCCCCAAAATAACCGTTTCCAGCACGGTGTGTTCGTCGTACATGTTCTGATCCTGCTTCAGGACGGACATCCTCACGCCCGGCTTTATTTCGACGCTGCCGGACGTAAAATCCAGTTCGCCTGCAAGTATCCTCAGAAACGTCGATTTGCCGGATCCGTTCGCCCCAATCACGCCGTAGCAGTTGCCCGCCGTGAATTGGAGGTCGACCTTGGAAAAGAGCGTAGCGCCGCCGAACTGCAAGCTTAAGTTGTTTACTGTAATCATAATCGATCAACCACTCCGTCGCATTAAAAATCGCAAGGTCACGCGGGCAGGAATAGTTTGCCCGAATGAAGTATATCATATGCCCTTGCTTTTCCGCAACATGCGTTGCGTTATGCATTTGATTGTGGTAAATTGTCTTCATCAGAGGGGAGGAGGATATGCCATGAGCCCCGCTTTCGGACCCATATTAGCGCTCGTAGTCATGATATTGCTTATAAATTTCGTCTTTCTGTATATGCGGTCGAAAAGAAACTGGCGCCGCAGATCCGCAAGAAGGGCCATGACGGAAAAAGAGGCCAGGAAAATCCGCACTGCCGAATTGAACCGCAAGTTCGAAGAAGAGTTCGAAGAAGCGGAAGAATACTTGGAGCGCCGCCGCAAGACATGGGCGCTATATGAAGAAGTCCGCAAACGAGCAGCCGCGGCCGAAGACGTATCCGGCAGCGGCGACGCGACAGACTAGCTCTTTTGTTTTTTTGGAGCTGCTGCGCTTTTTGGCGCAACAGCTCCTTTTCCATAACTACGCGATTTCTATTTTTCCGTCCTTCGCTGCCACAGTCACCGTATCGCCCGCATTGACGCTTCCATCCAGCATTTTTTCGGCTATCGTATCCTCAATGGCGCTCTGGATCGTCCTGCGAAGGGGTCGCGCGCCGTAGACCGGGTCATACCCCATCTCTGACAGCAGTTCTATTGCAGAATCCTCGACGACCATATCGATCCCTATAGCCTCGATGCGGCCTTTGACCGTATCGAGCATTTTTCCGCAGATTTCCCTAAGGTCGTCTTTGCTGAGCTTATGAAAAACTATCGTCTCGTCGATCCTGTTCAGGAACTCAGGTTTGAAAATACGCTTGACCTCTGCCATGACGGCTTCGCGGATCCTTTCTGACTCGGCCATGCTATTGTCTTCGCCGCCAGCCGCAAAACCCAGTTTCGCGCGTTTTTCAGTGATATTCCTCGCGCCCGCGTTCGACGTTAAAACGATTATCGTATTTTTGAAATCGACGCGCCTGCCCTGCGAATCAGTCAATATGCCGTCTTCCAGTATCTGCAGCATGATATTGAACACATCCTCGTGGGCCTTCTCGATTTCGTCGAACAGAAGGACCGAATACGGCTTGCGGCGCACTTTTTCGGTCAGTTGGCCGCCCTCGTCGTATCCGACATATCCGGGCGGGGAGCCGATAAGCTTTGACGTCGTATGCTTCTCCATGAATTCCGACATGTCGATGCGCAGCATGGCGTTCTCGTCGCCGAACATTGCCTCGGCAAGCGCTTTGCACAGTTCCGTTTTCCCCACTCCGGTCGGCCCCAGGAAGAGGAACGACCCTATCGGGCGTTTCGGGTCCTTGAGCCCTACCCTGCCCCGCCGCATCGCCTTCGCGACTGCCGTAACGGCGTCGTCCTGCCCGACTATCCTCCTGTGCAGCGTCTCCTCCATCTTCAGCAGGCGTTCGCCCTCGTCCTGCGTTATGCTTGTGACAGGTATTCCGGTCCACCCGGAAACGACTGCCGCTATATCCTCAGCTTTTACTTGTATGACTTCGTCGCGCTTGACATTCTCCCAGTTTCTGCGCGCGTTTTCGACGTTTTCTTCAAGCTCCTTTTCGCGATCCCGCAGCCCCGCCGCATGCTCAAAATCCTGGCTTTGTATCGCCGATTCCTTTTCCCTGGCGAGAGCTTCCCGCTGGGCCTCCAAATCCTTCAGATACGACGGGAGCTGCAGGTTGTCGAGCCTGACGCGGGATGACGCTTCGTCGACGAGGTCGATGGCTTTGTCCGGCAGATACCTGTCGTTTATATACCTGCTTGACAGCTTGACCGCCGCCTCTATCGCCTCATCCGTGATCGTGAGCTTGTGGTGCGCTTCGTATCTGTCGCGAAGCCCGAGCAGGATCCGCAATGATTCTTCCTGGGACGGCTCATTGACCATGACAGGCTGGAACCTGCGCTCAAGAGCCGCGTCCTTCTCCACATGCTTCCTGTATTCGTTCAGAGTCGTCGCCCCGATGATCTGCATCTCGCCGCGCCCCAGGGCAGGCTTTATTATGTTCGCCGCGTCTATGGCCCCTTCGGCGGCGCCTGCTCCGATGAGCGTATGCAGCTCGTCGACGAACAGGATTATGTCTCCCGCATTCTGGACCTCCTCGATCGCCGTTTTGATGCGCTCCTCAAACTCCCCGCGGTACTTCGTGCCAGCGACCATGCCTGACAGATCCAGCATGACCACGCGCTTGCTTATAAGCGTCTCAGGCACGTCGCACGCCACGATGCGCTGCGCCAGCCCTTCCGCTACCGCCGTTTTCCCGACGCCGGGCTCGCCGATCAGCACGGGGTTGTTTTTCGTGCGCCTCGACAATATCTGGATCACGCGCTGAATCTCCGTTTCCCTGCCTATGACAGGGTCAAGCGCGTCGTCCGCAGCGGCTTTCGTCAAATCGCGGCTGTACTGGTCCAGCGTCTTCGTTTCGCTTTTTTTATGCCCGCCGGCTTCCACCGGGACCTTCGCCTTTTTGTAGCCTCCGCTGCCGAGGATGTTTATTATGTCTGTATAGAGCTTGTTCAAATCTGCCCCGGTCGCCATAATTAGCTTTGCGGCGACGCTGTCATATTCGCGAAGGATGCCCATAAGCAGATGCTCCGTGCCAAGATAGCCGTGCCCAAGCCTGTTCGCTTCCATGAAAGCTATATCTATAATGTGTTTGGCGCCCGGCGTCAGGCCTTGTATTTGCCTGTCGTCGCCGTCTCCGCGCCCGACATTTTTAACTATCAGGTCTATGATGAGCCCGCTGTCCAGCCCCGCTTCGCGCAGCGCTTTTGACGCTATCCCGCCGCTTTCGCGCGACAACCCGAGAAGCAGATGCTCGCTGCCTATATAATTATGCCCAAGCGAATGCGCCGATTCCTGCGCAAGCTCCAGCGCATTTTTCGCGCTTTCCGTAAATCTCTCGTCAAATCTCATTTAAGCCACCTTCTTTTCTGTTCATGCCTGTTCCATTTCTTTGATTTTTTCGCGCAGTTCGATCGCTTTCTCATAGTCGTCCTTATCGGCGGCCAAACGCATTTGCTCGCGAAGCATATTGATCTCGCGGCGCTTTTTCATCTCGTCGTCGACCTTCGCGCCCGGAATGTCCGGCATGCACGACTCTGAGCCGCAGGAACACCCGCCGCTATTCAACGACGCTTCCGGCTGCGGCGAAACCGCATACGGAATAGCCTGGTAAACCCCGCTCATGGGAAACCCCATTATTGCCAGGCCGCCAATGCCGCCGGGATCGCCAAATCCGCCAAGGCCGCCCAAAGATGGGAAAACCCCGTCGAGAATGCTGCTGAAATCAAACCCCTGTTTGACGTCAAAGCCCGACTTTGCAGCGCATTCCGCGCATAGGTGGCACTCTGTTGCCCGCCCGTTGATGTTTGTAGTGTAATGGAAGTTAGCTTCATATTTTCCACACTTTTGACATTTCATCTCAAAAACCTCCTGTCCGGTTAAGTATTACAATTTGTTTATCAGCATTTGCTTCAAAATGCTTGCCCTGAGCGCGTCGCGCTCCTCTCTTAACGCCGGCCGCAGCGCGTTGTACCCTATAGCCGACATCATCAGCCTTGTTTCGCTGTTGCTTATCGCTCCGGCCTGCTGCAGGTTCGCTATCAGCGCCGCCGCCGTATTTGCGGCGATCTCCCGGCCGACCGCGTTGACTGTGTGCATTATAATGATCTCCGGTTCCATCGCGACGCGCGAAATCCTAATAAACCCGCCGCCGCCGCGCCTGCTCTCCACTATATAGCCATGCTCGGGCGAGAAACGCGTCGAAATCACATAATTTATCTGGCTTGGAACGCAGTTGAACCTGTTTGCCAGCTCCGCCCGCTGCAATTCCGCAGTGCCGCCCATTTCGCTCAGCATCTCGTCGATGAACCCCGCAATAATATCGCTTACCGCCATAAAAACGAACCTCCAACGCCGAATTTGACCATCTTTGACCTTAGTTGCATTTTACCTTCCCTGACCAATATGGGCAAGCCCCATTTTGACCTTTCCTGACCTATAAAGGCGCAATAGCGGCGCCTTTTCTCGCATTTTCATTCATTTCCTTAATATTTCGCGTTTTCTTGTCCGTATGGATTACGCGCCGTACAATTTTTTGGTTAAACCTACAAAATTCGCCGAGTATGGATTTTTGTATTGATTATTAAAGCGTCCTGTATTACACTTGTCCTACGCCTCCGAACGGGCCGGGATATGGATTCCGCGTCCCCGGAAGCGTAGGGACGAGGGAAAAGCGACATTGTTTGACACAACTCATATAGACGGCTATAAGTCGTATTTGGCTGACGAGCGCCATGCGCCTGTCAATACTATTTCCTCATACATCCGTGATATCAAAAAATTCGCCTGTTTTCTCGAAGACGGCGGAAAAGCCGATTTCACGGACGTCGTGGAGGGCGACGTCCGCGCGTTCGTTTCACAGCTCGAGGAGAGCGGAAAATCCCCGGCGACCGTGGCCCGCTGCATCGCTTCGCTGAAGGCTTTTTTCAACCGCTTGACCATGACCGGAGCCGTCAAAGCAAATCCGGTCACAGGAGTTTCGCCTGCAGCAACGGTCAAGGCGGCCCCCAAGATACTGACAGGCGCGGAAATAGAGCGTCTGCTGGAGCAGCCCGACGCCAGCGATATGAAAGGCCGCCGCGACAGAGCCATGCTCGAAACGCTTTACGCGACAGGCATCCGCGCAAGCGAACTGATAGCTCTTGACGTTTCCGACGTCAATCTCGACACAGGCCTCATAACCTGCCGCAACGGCAAAGTCAGGGTCATCCCCATCTACGCGGCGGCGGTAGAGGCGATAGACAATTATCTGTCGAACGATCGGCCGAAGATGGCCTCCAGCGACGAAAAAGCCCTGTTCGTCAACACAGTGGGCGGCAGGATGTCGCGGCAAGGCTTCTGGAAAATCCTGAAGGGCTATACGGAAAAGGCCCAGATAAAAGAGGCCATCACACCCCAGATACTCCGCAACTCATTCGCCGCGCATCTGCTGGAAAACGGCGCTGATCTGCTCTCGCTCCAGGAAATGCTCGGCCATTCTGATATATCCTCGACACAAGTATACGCTAGAGCCGTCAAGAGGAAACTCAAGGACGTATATAATAAGACGCACCCGAGAGCATAATGCGCCCCGCAGGGCGGGTCCGGCCCGGATAACCCTGACCGGCAAGAGAGGACAAGCAAAATGAGAGACGAAACAAAATGCCTGCATTCGGGCTATACGCCGAAAAACACGGAGCCGCGCGTAGTGCCGATCGTCCAAAGCACGACATACGTGTACGATTCTGCCGAGGAACTTGGCGAGGTTTTTGACGAGCCGACGAAAAGCCTGCTGTATTCCCGGTTCGCCAACCCCACGGTCATGGCGGTCGAAAGCAAGATCGCCGACCTCGAAGGCGGCATCGGCGCTATGTGCACATCGTCCGGGCAGGCTGCTACGCTTATGACAATCCTGAACATATGCCAAGCCGGCGACAGCATCATCAGCACTTCGCAGATCTATGGCGGCACTGTCAACCTTTTGTCATATACCCTGAAAAGAATGGGCGTAGAGTGCATTTTTGTCGACTCCGACGCAGGCGACGACGAGATAAACGCGGCGTTCAAGCCGGGAACGAAAGCTATCTTCGGCGAAACGCTAGCCAACCCCGCCCTCACCATACTGGACATAGAACGATACGCGAAAATCGCGCACGCGCACAATGTGCCGCTCATAGTAGACAATACTTTCCCGACCCCTATTCTCTGCAAGCCCATCGAGTACGGCGCCGATATCGTGCTGCATTCGACGACAAAATACATGGACGGGCACGCGCTCCAAGTCGGGGGCGTCATCGTGGACAGCGGGAACTTCGATTGGCACAGCGGCGATTTCCCCGGGATCACCGGGCCGGACGACTCGTATCACGGCATAACGTATACCGACGTCTACGGGAAAGCCGCGTATATAGTAAAGGCAAGGATGCAGCTCATGCGCGATTTTGGCGCATATCCGTCGGCGCACTCGGCATTCCTGCTGAACCTCGGCCTTGAAACGCTCGCCCTGCGCATGGAGCGATATTGCGAAAACGCCCTCTATGTCGCAAAATTCCTTGAAACGTCAGACAAGGCGGAAAGCATCAGGTACCCGGGTCTCGAAGGCGACAAATACTACGCGTTGGCGCAAAAATACCTGAAGGGCGCAAGCGGAGTCATATCCTTCAACGTCAAAGGCGGCAAGAAGGGCGCAATGCGGTTCATCAATATGCTGAAAATGGTCTCGAGGGAGACGCACGTTTCCGATATACGCACATGCATACTGAACCCGGCGACCACTACGCACAGGCAGCTTACAGACGAGCAGCTCGTCGCGGCCGGCGTCGACCCCGGGCTGGTCCGGCTCTCCGTCGGGCTCGAGCATAGAGACGATATCGTCGCCGATATCGAACAAGCCCTGAAAGCGGCGGATTCTATTTGATGTAATTCTTGACTCTCCTGTACAGCTCCGGGCCCGCGACCACGTCAAGCTCAATGCCATCCTCAAGGTATCTTGTCTCTGCCACAGCGCCTTCCCTGTGCAGCATTTCGACCATCCCGGCTTTGTCGTAGGGCAACATAAGCGTGACTTTCTTTTTTGCCGAGGACAGGTTGTCCTCTATTTTTTTCAGCAGGCCCTCTATCCCCTGCCCTGTTTTTGCGGAAATCTCAACGATATTCTCACCCCGGACGCGGATATCGGCGGTACTCAGGTCGCACTTGTTGAACGCTTCCAGCCTGGGCGTTTGCCCCGCGCCAAGCTCAACGATCAAATCGTCCACGACGCGGGCCTGCTCCTGCCACTCGGCGCTTGAGGCGTCAATAACGTGGATAAGCAGATCCGCGTATTTCAGTTCCTCCAGCGTTGCCTTGAACGCGTTTACCAGATGGTGCGGCAGTTTCCTGATGAACCCCACGGTGTCTGAGATGAGCGCGTCTTGCGTCTCGCTGACGGCAAGACGCCGGGTAGTGGTGTCCAGCGTGTCGAACAGCCTGTTTTCAGCCTGTATTCCCGCCCCTGTGAGCGTATTGAGGAGCGTGGATTTCCCCGCGTTCGTGTACCCCACCAGCGCGATCACTGGGACGCTGTTTTTCTCGCGCAGCCGCCGCTGAGTGCCGCGCGTGCGGATGACTTCTTCAAGCTCCTCCTCAAGCTTCGCGATCTTGCGCCGTATGTGCCTGCGGTCTGTCTCCAGCTGCGTCTCGCCCGGCCCGCGCGTGCCAATCGGCGCGCTTGTGCCTGTCTGGCTCTCAAGGTGCTTCCACATGCCGGTCAGCCTCGGCAGCAGATATTTGTACTGCGCGAGCTCGACCTGCAGCCTGCCCTCCCGCGTGCGTGCGCGGCCTGCAAAAATATCCAGGATAAGCGACGACCTGTCTATGACCCTGATGCCGAGATCCTCCGCAAGCGCCCTCATCTGCGACGGCGATAGCTCATTGTCAAATACGGCAAGCGAGCACTCCTCCGCTTCTGCAAGAGCCTTCAATTCCTTTACCTTGCCTTCCCCTATGAACGTCCGGGGCTCGGGCGCGCGGCGGTTTTGCAGCGCCCTGCCAAGGCAGACGCCTCCCGCCGTCTCCAATAGAGCCTCAAGCTCGTCGAGGCTTTCTTCCGTCGAACGGTCGCGCGGCGCCATGCTGTCTGCGGCAAGGCCGGCTATGACCGCTTTTTCCGGTTTGTTTGTATCTAAAGTTTGTTCCATGCATCTGTCCCCCATTTGTGAAATAATCCAAACAAAAAATAAAACCCGCGCCCCATCAGCACGGGTTGGCGACGTCGCAAGGGGGGTTCCCCCCGCGCTCATGATCATTGATTCAGGCCAAATTTCCTGTTGAATTTATCAACACGCCCGCTGGTATCGACCAGCTTCTGTTTGCCTGTATAGAATGGGTGGCACTTTGAGCATATCTCTATTTTGATATCCTTTTTTGTGCTTCCCGTCTCAATAATCTCGCCGCAAGCGCACCTGATAGTCGTCTGCTGATAATCGGGATGAATACCCTCTTTCATTTCTATGACATTCCTTTCCGAAAGGCGCTAAGGCCTGTTAATTACTTTTTGCCGCTCTTTTCATAACGCGCAAAGAAGATTTTAGCACATGCGATATCCAATTGCAAGCGTTTTTTACGCTTTTTTACATAATTTGCCTTATTTGGTTGCCGGACAGGGGGGTAGCTGGAATTTTAGAAATTGTACTATATTTGCGGCGCCAGGTATGCTATAATCAAGTGAAGTGAGAGTCGCGACCGAGCTTGCTCGGGCATGACCGAACGAACGAAGATTTCAGCATATATGCCATATATGCCATAATCAAGCGAAGGCATGACCGGACGAGCGAAGACTCCGGCGCATATGCCATAGCATGTTTGCCGCAATCGGCACAAAACCCCGTTTGCACAGACGAGGAAGTGATCAGCCATGACAAGAAAAGCTCTACATGATATCTCCCGGCAAGCGGCGCTTATACCTGACGCCATGCCTTTGAGCTATGTCCTGCTGGATAATGAATACCACTGCATCGACTGCAACGAAGCGGCGATCAAACTCTTCAAGATCAAAGACAAACAAAAGTTTCTGGAACAGTACCTCAGCATCTCCCCGGAGTATCAGGCGGACGGGCGCCTCTCCGCGGAGAGAGTCATCGAATACTCCAACAAAGCTCTTGAAACCGGCAAACACGCGGTCGATTGGATATTTCAGTCGCTTGAAAACGACCTGATACCGGCGGAAGTGACGCTCGTCCGCATAGACCTGGACGGCGAGTCGTATATCGCGTGCTTCATCCGTGATTTGCGCGAACAAACAAGAATGACCAGAGACGTCGAACAGCGCGACATCCTGTTCAGCATCGTCAACGAAGCGATCTCGCTCCTGCTCGAAGCGGAAACCGTCGAGTTCGAGAGCGCGCTGTGGAGCTGCATGGGCATTCTGGCAAGCGCGGTTGGCGCGGACCGCATGCGATTATGGGAAAACCATATGGTCGACGGAAATCTGTGCTGCACCCAGCTATATGAGTGGTCGGAAGGCGTAGAGCCCCAGCAAGGCGCCCCCATAACGATCAACACATCATATAAAGACGACATCCCGGGATGGGAGGAAAAGCTCTCGAGCGGGCAGTGCATAAACAGCATCGTGCGCGATATGCCCCCGGTATTGTACGAACGGCTGTCGTCTCAGGGCATACTCTCCGTCCTTATTGTCCCTGTGTTTCTGCGCAACGAATTCTGGGGATTTGTAGGCTTCAACGACTGCCACAACGAGCGGCTGTTCACTACGAACGAAGAGACTATCCTGCGCACAGCGAGCCTCTTGATCGCCAACGCGCTGCTCCGCAACGAAATGACGCAGGAACTCGCCGAAGCCCTCGAAGAATCAAGGGCCGCAAGCAAGGCAAAGAGCCAGTTCCTTTCCAATATGAGCCACGAAATCAGGACGCCGATAAACGCTATAGTCGGTATGACAATGATAGGCAAGTCGGCTCCGGACACGGAAAAAAAGGACTACGCATTCGAAAGGATCGAAGGCGCCTCCTCCCACCTGCTCGGAGTCATAAACGACGTGCTGGACATGTCCAAGATCGAGGCGAACAAACTCGAATTGTCCAATATAGAATTCAACTTCGAGCACATGCTGCAAAAAGTCGTCAACGTCATTATTTTCAGCATCAACGACAAAAACCAGAAGTTTTCGATGGGTTTCGACCCCAACATACCGCAAATAATGGTCGGAGACGACCAGAGGCTTGCCCAGGTCGTGACGAACCTCCTGTCAAACGCGGTCAAATTCACGCCGGAGAGCGGCGGCATCTCGCTCAGCCTGCGATACCTTGGCGAAGAAGACGGACTCAACAATATTGAAATCAAGGTGACGGACACGGGAGTCGGGATCAGCGCCGAACAACTGCAGCGGCTCTTTGCCCCCTTCGAGCAGGCCGAAAGCAGCATATCGAGGAAGTTCGGCGGCACCGGGCTCGGGCTCTATCTTTCCAAGCAAATAGTCGAGCTCATGGGCGGGGAAATAAAAGCCGATTCCGCGCACGGCAAGGGGTCCGCCTTCACAGTGACCGTCAAGCTGGGACACGCCAAAAAGCAAAGCGATACGACGGCGCTGCTTGCGCACCCTGAACGCATCAGGATGCTGGTGGCGGACTCTGACCAAGAAACGCTGGAATACTTTGCCGAAATCTCGAAACGGGCCGGCGTATTGTGCGATTGCGCGGCAAACAGCCGCGAAGCCCTCGCCCTGCTCAAAGAAAGCAAAGGATACGACATATTCTTCATTGACCGGAAAATGCACATCGCGGACGGCGTCGAGCTGTCGCGGGAGATAAGGGCGGCATGGCCCGGCAGGCCGATCATTATATTAAGCTCCGCCAACGAGTGGATCTCAGCCGCCCCGGACGCAAAGAACGACGACATAGACGGATTTTTGTCAAAGCCCCTGTTCCCTACCGACGTTATAAACTGCATAGCAAAAAATGTTTGCGCGAAAGGCGAGACCGAACCAGAGGAGACGGAGCTCCCGCAGGACTATTCCTTCGAAGGCTGCCGCATCCTTCTTGCCGAGGACATGGACATAAACCGCGAAATCGTTATGGGGCTGCTTGAACCTACGCGGCTGGGTATCGACTGCGCCATCAACGGCAATGAAGCCGTGCGGATCTTCAGCGCGTCGCCGGAAACGTACGATATGATATTCATGGATATGCAAATGCCGGAGATGGACGGCCTGACCGCGACGCGCCGCATACGCGGGCTCTCCTTCGCAAAAGCCCGGGAAATACCGATAGTCGCCATGACCGCCAACGTATTTCGCGAAGACATCGAACAATGCATCCAAGCAGGCATGAACGACCACATCGGAAAGCCGGTCGACAAGGAAGAAATACTAAAAAAGCTCAGGTTATACCTTCCGCGGCAACCCTGAGCGATCCGGCAAAATAGTTATTAAACAGGGCGGCGGGTTCAGTTCCAACTCGCCGCCCCTGTCATGAATTCATTTACAAACCCGTTCGCGGGCTGCTCAAGCAACTCGCCAAAAGTCCCGATCTGCTCGACAATGCCGCCGTTGAACAAAACGATCCGGTCCGCCAGCTTGCGCGCTTCATTCAAGTCATGCGTCACAAACACAATTGTTTTGCGCAGCTTTTCGCGCAGGCCAGCCAGCTCGTCCTGCAGCATGCCCCTGGTAATATTGTCGGTGGACCCGAAAGGCTCGTCCATCAGCACGATTTCGGGATCGGCAGCCAAAGCCCTTGCCACGCCGACTCGCTGCGCCTCTCCGCCAGACAATTGGCGCGGATAGCGCCTGAAGCAGTCTTCGGGCAGCCCCACTAGCTCCAGCAGTTGCGCGGCGCGCGCCTGGCGCGCCTCTTTTTTTTCGCCCAGCAGAGCCGGCACGTACGAAATGTTGTCGGCTATCGTCATATGAGGAAAAAGAGAAATGCTCTGGACGCAATACCCTATTGAACGCCGCAGCGAGATCGGGTCGGCTGCGGACACATCCACCCCATTCACCGTCACGACTCCCTCGTCCGGCAAAACCATGGCGTTTATCATTTCCAGCGCCGTCGTTTTTCCACCGCCCGAACGGCCGATAAACACTACGAACTCGCCCCGCTCGATCTGAAGCGTCAGCCCCTTGAGCGCCATGTTGTCGCCGTATTGCTTCCCGGCGTTCTGATACTCGATCAGGCGATTCATAGAAGATTCTTGTATAGCAGGAACTCTCTGGCGACGTCATGAGGGTCGCTCCCTCCCGTCTCCACCTGATCGTTCATCGCTATCATCTCGCCCGCCGTAATCTGCCCGGTAAGCCTTTCGAGCACAGCGCGCAATTCCGGGTATTTTTGAAGCGTCTCCTCGCGGATCAGCGTCGTAGCGAAGAACTCCTGGAAAAACGCCCTATCGTCTATCAGTATCGTCAAATCGAAACGCGCGAGCGAGCCGTCCGTCGTAAACGCGTTGATCGCGTCCACCTGCCCCTCGGAAAGCGCAATGTACTTGAGGCCGACCTCTATGTCCACAGTCTCGAACTGGAATCCGTAGAACTCCGCCAGCGCCGAATACCCGCCGGACACCTCGTAATAATCGGGATTGGCGCCGAACCTCAACCCGCTCGAGACAGCCGCGATGTCGCTTATCGTCCGCAGGCCGAACTCGTCAGCAACCTCTCTTCGCACCGCTATCGCATACGAATCGTCAAACCCGTAGAACCCAAGCCACTCGAACCCGAACCGTTCGTGATACTCCTGTTTCATCGCTTCGACCATCTGCTCGTGCGACCCGTCGAAGGGATCATGATGCAGGGCATAGAGCCAGCCCGAATTGCTGTATTCCGGATACATGTCGATCTGCTTTGCCAGCATCGCCTCATGCACGATCGGCGTGCCGCCCGACAAGTCCAGTATCGTCGCCTTGACGTCCGTGTGCGCCTCTATCATCAGTTGCAAAATGGCGGCGAGAATATACTGCTCGGCATTGCCTTTGTTCCCGATCGTCACCGATTTTTCCTCTTTTTTGCAGCCTGACAGGCACGCAAGAATCACCAGCGCCGCCAAAACTATGCTAAGAAACCTTTTCATGTGCTATCCTCCGTCCTAACTGTTTTTCTTGAGGGCTTTTTCGACAAA